>JGI20214J51650_10000536_pt1 | contig 23643 bp, 20 predicted proteins | sample WetSurMetagenome_FD_51650 | JGI IMG/M metagenome (IMG submission 51650) | reverse complement strand
CAACTTTCCCAGCCACAGCACCATGATGATGGTCATGATGACGAAGCCGCCAATCAGGAAGATTGCCATGGAACCCAGCTGAACGATTGCCGAGAAAGTGTACAGAGATCCCAGCATGATGATGCCGGTCTTGATCATGAGACGGGACAGCTTGAAACCGTCAACAAATATCTCCGGCATTTTTCCGCCAAAAATCACATTGCGATAAAGCAGGCCGCAGAGAATGCCAAGCAGGATATAGTTGAGGTGGAAAGCATCGGTTAGCGGTTTTTCCATGCCAAGTATCTTGGTGTGAGCCATCCATGGTTCGACCCATAGACGTATCACCACCATTGTTATGATTATCAAGGCAAGGCCGGGAAGTGCGCTGGGAAGCTGACGAAAAAAACCATGCGATTCATTATGCATAATTACTCCTTTTGGGTATGAGCGAAAGTGCTGAACTCTAACGTTTCAGGGTAAAAATATTTCTGTGAGGCTTTGATTTTTATACAGCTTGAATCTTATTCCGCGCGTATCTTCATCGGATCTACATCCGGACGTTGCTGGTTCATTCATGCCGCCCCCTTCGACAAAAACATCCACGCAATGAGAAGGATAAGCCTATTTGAATAGATAGGATATATGCATGATATGTAAGCCTTGATCTTATACCTGTGCGGAGTATGGTTATTCTGATCGGCAGCATTTCAAAATCCTGCGAACCGGTGGGGTATCAACTGAGTTTTTGCTGCACTTCATAGAAACCTCCAGCCATGGATTACGAGTTACCTGAGGCCGATCCCTTTCGTCGTCCCTTGGCCATTCCTGCATGCGGTCAGAATGGAACCACTTAGCTGCAGTGGTTACGGCAATTTCTTTAACCCAATCATCACAAGCTTGTCATGTAGATACCCAACAATCACAGCCAGGCTGTCGATGTGTCATTTGATTTGACAAGTCTGATCGTCGGTAGAGAGAAGCCCCCAATGCAAGTTAACACAGGAGATTGTCACTATGAAAAAGTCCATTGCAACTCTTGGCCTGTTGGGCATCGCACTAGCTAGCCCAGTTTACGCCAATGAAGGTAAGGTCCCTGAAGGTGTCCGTCATCTGGATCATGTATTTGTGATCATGATGGAAAACACGGGTTATAACCAGATCATCAATAACCCCAATGCCCCCTTCATCAATCAAATGGCCCGCTCAGCCAACCTGGCATCTAACTATTTTGGTGTTGGCCATCCCAGTCTGACCAATTATCTGGAAGTGGTGGGTGGCTCCAACTTTGGCGTGCAAAGCGACAACGATTCGGATTGGCACAGCAAATACTGCACCACCAATCTCACTACGGGAATTGCCAATACCGACAATCCGCCAAGCCCGAATATCTGCCCGATTTCGGGTGCCGGCACTGATGCTGCAACGCCTGCCATCGACTCTACAAACGAAACCCAGGTTTCTTTCCTTAACAATATCGATGGAATCATGGCTATTCCGGCGGCAACGCACACAACCGGTAAAAGCATAGCCGATCAGTTATTCGAAAAGGGGCGTACCTGGAAAAGTTATCAGGAAGATCTGCCGATCAATGGCGCCGACCTGGTGAACAACAGCGATGGCATTTATTCCAACCTCACGGATTTCAGCAAGATTTTACCTGCCATGAACCCTCCGCTGACTTCCGCTGGAATCGTCAATCTATACGCCGCCAAGCACAATCCGTTTGTCTACTTCCAAAGTGTTCAGGAAGGCCATAGCCCGGGATTGAGCCTGGCAAACACGGTAAGCTTCGACGGGACAAATGGTCTATATGGCGATCTTGCTTCGGGCAATGTCCCGGCTTTCTCCTTCATCGCACCAAACCAATGCAACGATCAACATGGGCGCGGCAATTCCGGGCCGTTCTGCAGCTATGATCCCGTCTCGGATGGCACTCAGATCGGGCTCAATCCGGCCCTGATCCAACGAGGCGATATGGCCGTCAATAAAATCGTGACAGCAATCAAGAGTTCGCCATCCTGGAACGAAGGACGCAATGCGATTGTTGTGCTTTGGGATGAGAATGATTATAGCGTGGCACCGAACACCAATCAGGTAGCACTGATTGTCGATACCAACTACGAAGCGGGGGGCCAGAGAAGCAATATTCGCTACAACCACTTCTCTCTTCTCAAGACGATCGAGGCTGCGTTCGATTTGCCGTGTCTGAATCATGCCTGCGACCCGGGTGTGCGTGTAATGTCCGATCTTTTCGGTTCCCAATACGAAAAAAGGTGATCGAATCAATCACGCCTGAACGACTGTCAGAATGACTAAATCCGGGAGTAGGAAGGGGCGATTTGCAATTTGAAGGATTGGTCAGGACAAAATGCAAGGGCTGCGAATGCAGCCCTTTTTTTGTGATCATCCATGGAAACGTAGATCAAGTCCTCCGTTCGTGGCGACCCTTCGGCAAGCTCAGGACGAACGGACTTGATCTGCGTTTCCTCATATCAATTCTGCTGCTTACCGGCTTACCAACTCCTTCAACACATACGGCAGAATGCCGCCCGCGCGGTAGTAGTCTACTTCGATCGGAGTATCGATGCGCAGCAGCAGGCTGACGTTCTGCTTGCTGCCATCCTTGCGGGTAATGGTCAGCGTTACGTCCTGTTGCGGCTTCATGCTGTCGCTGATGCCGATCAGGTCGAACGTCTCCTCGCCGTTAAGGTTCAGGCTGGTTGCACTGTCGCTGCCCTTGAACTGCAACGGCAACACGCCCATGCCCACCAGGTTGCTGCGGTGTATGCGTTCGTAGCTCTTGGCGATGACGGCCTTCACGCCCAGCAACTGGGTGCCTTTCGCAGCCCAGTCGCGCGACGAACCCGTGCCATATTCCTCTCCGGCGAAGATCACCGTTGGCGTGCCGTCGTCGATGTGCTTCATTGCGGCATCGTAGATCGCCATCTGTTCGCCCTTGTACAGGGTGTAGCCGCCTTCGACGCGGCTGCCATCGGCATTCGGCGGCAGCATCAGGTTCTTGATACGCACGTTGGCGAAGGTACCGCGCATCATCACTTCGTGGTTGCCGCGGCGCGAGCCGTAGCTGTTGAAATCTTTAACGGCCACATGATGATCTTGCAGATACTTGCCTGCCGGAGTGGTTGGCTTGAAGCTGCCGGCCGGGCTGATGTGGTCGGTGGTCACCGAGTCGCCCATGAGCGCCAATGCCTTCGCACCTTTGATGTCGCCGACCTTGGGTACTGCAGCATCGAAGAACGGCGGACGCGCGATATAGGTGGAATCATCCCACTGATAGCGTTCGCCTGTCGGTGCCTTGATCGCGTTCCACAACGGCAGATCCTTGGTCAGGTCGGAATACAGTTTTTGGTACACGGCGGGATCGGCAGCGAACTTCATCACGGTCTGTATTTCTGCGCTGTTCGGCCAGATGTCTTTCAGGAATACCGGTTGGCCATCCTTGCCAGTGCCAAGCGGTTCGGTATCGAGGTTGATGTTCATCTTGCCGGCGATTGCGTAGGCTACTACCAACGGGGGCGAGGCGAGGAAGTTGGCTTTCAGGTTCGGGTGGATGCGTGCCTCGAAGTTGCGGTTGCCGGATAGCACTGCCGCACAGATCAGGCCGTTGTCGGTGATGGTCTTGTCGATGTCTTCTCGCAAGGGGCCGGCATTGCCGATACAGGTCGTGCAGCCATAAGCGGCCACGCTGAAGCCAAGTTGTTCCAGGGATTGCAGCAGGCCCGCATTGGTCAGGTATTCCGTGACCACTCGCGATCCGGGAGCCAGAGAAGTCTTGATGTGCGGCGCAACGGTCAAGCCTTTTGCGACCGCCTTCTTTGCCAGCAAGCCGGCTGCCAGCAGCACGCCGGGGTTGGAGGTGTTGGTACAGCTGGTGATGGCGGCGATCATCACGTCGCCGTTGCCGATGACCGTGTTGTTCTTGCCGGTAGGGAAGCGTTTTGTCAGCTTGTCGGCGGGCTGGTTGAAGCCGTTCTCGGCGATGGGCTTGCTGTACAGGGTATTGAAAGACTCTTTCATTTTGGACAGGGTGATGCGGTCTTGCGGGCGTTTCGGGCCGGCCAGCGAAGGCTCGATGCTGTCCAGGTCCAGTTCCACCACGCCGCTGTAATCGATGCTGCCGTCCTTGGGCACGCCGAACAGGCCCTGTGCCTTGAAGTAGGCCTCGAATGCGGCTACTTCCTCATCGGTACGTCCGGTACTGCGCATGAAATTCACGGTGACTTCGTCCACCGGGAAGAAGCCCATGGTGGCGCCGTATTCCGGTGCCATGTTGGCGATGGTGGCGCGGTCAGGCAAGGTGAGAGCGGAGGTGCCCTCGCCGAAGAACTCGACGAATTTGCCCACCACTTTTTGTTTGCGCAGCAGTTCGGTGACGGTCAGTACCAGGTCGGTCGCGGTGACGCCTTCGCGCAGCTTGCCTTTCAGGTGCACGCCGACGACATCCGGTGTCAGGAAATACACGGGCTGGCCCAGCATGCCGGCTTCCGCCTCGATGCCGCCAACGCCCCAGCCGACCACGCCGATGCCGTTAATCATGGTGGTGTGGCTGTCGGTGCCAACCAGCGTGTCGGGATAAGTCACACCGTCCTTTTGCAGCACGCCGCGCGCCAGATATTCCAGGTTGACCTGGTGCACGATGCCGATGCCGGGCGGCACGACCTTGAAAGTGTCGAATGCCTGCATGCCCCACTTCATGAAGCGGTAGCGTTCGGTATTGCGCTCGAATTCCATTTCCATGTTCAGCTTCAGCGCGTCGGGCTGGTTGAAGTAGTCGATTTGCACCGAGTGGTCGACGACCAGATTAACGGGAACCAGCGGCTCAATGATCTTGGGATTCTTGCCTATCTTGGCGGCGGCATCGCGCATGGCGGCAAGGTCGGCCAGCAAAGGCACTCCGGTGAAGTCCTGCAGCACAATACGCGCAACCACAAATGGGATCTCGTCGGTGCGCGCCGCATTCGGCTTCCAGTTCGCCAGTTGTCGCACATGCGCTTCCGTCACCTTCTTGCCGTCGCAATTTCGCAGCACCGATTCCAGCACGATGCGGATGGAGACCGGCAGGCGCGAAATTTTGCCCACTTCCGCAGCTTCCAGTGCGGGCAGGGAGTACAGCGTCGATTGTTTGTTGCCGGACAGGTTGAAAGTTTTGCGGGTATCGAACAGATTGTGGGACATGACGAATGGCTCCAAAGTATGAAACGAGAAAGATGCATTAGCTCCAAAGGGCAAAACGGTGATGGCGGACGATTATAGCGCGGCGTGCAGGCTGCAGGGAGGCGTAGTAAATGTTCAGGGTGTTCCCGGAAAGGCCGTTGTAAAAGGACTTCTGGGCGATCGGCTGTTCAATTTGCCGGATTTTCTGAATTAGTAATAATCAGTATTAACTTCCTCGCAAATGACAGCGGAATGAACGGCAGGATCGAAATATCCTCACGCAGACGTTATTTGCAGTGTTCCCGGTTTTGCTCGGGACGCTCTAGTCCAGGATTACCTCGGGCTGTGGAGCGGCTGTACTCTTTTTCGGTGTGCGCACCAGTAGCAAGAGCGGCAGCATCATCACGAAGTTGAGCGTGGCGAACCAGAAACTGTCGATATAGCCGATATTCTGCGCCTGATGCAGCACTGCCCGGGCAGCCATGGCGATGCCTTGCGGGTCTTGTACGCCGAGATGGAGAGGGGCGAGATAGGCCCTCAGTGATTCGCTATACGGTGTGATGTCGCCGCGCAGCAGGCTCCAGCTTTGCTGCGTGCTGCGCGAAAAATAGGTGGCGAGGATGGAAATGCCGAACGAGGAACCGACCGCGCGAATCAGGCTGTAGATACCCGCCGCTTCCGCGGCGGTCTCTCTGGGCAAGGTCGTGAAGGCGAGGGTGGAAATGGGCACGAAGATCAGGCCCATGCCAACACCCTGCAGCATCATCGGCAAGATCAGGTCGCTTGCGGTGATATCGCCGGTGAATCGCGTCATCAGATAATTGCCCGCGATACTGGCGCAGATGCCGGTGAGGATGAAATTGCGCGGCGGGATTTTGTTGACGAACTTGCCGACGAAGATCATTACCAGAAATGAGGCCAGTCCGCGCGGTGCCATGTAGAGACCGGCTTCGAAGGTGGGATAGTTCAGGAAGTTCTGCAGGAACAGCGATTGCAGCAGCATGCCGCCGAAGAAGCCGATACCGATGGTGGTCATGATCAGGCTGGCGACCAGGAAGTTGCGGTCGCGGAAGATGCGCAGGTCGAACAAAGGATGATGCTTGCCGGTGAGCGTGTAAACGACGAAGAAGGCCAATGAGACTACCGTGACGCAGGCGGCAAGGATCAATGTCTGCGAGCTGAACCAGTCGTCCTGGTTGCCGCGATCCAGTATCAGCTGCAGCGCGCCAATGCCCAATGCCAGCGTAGCGAAGCCCAGCCAGTCCATGCGTCGCTCGCGAGTGGTGGTATCGGGAACATGGCGCATGGCGAGCACGAAGGAAGCGATGCCGACCGGCAGGTTGATATAGAACGTCCAGCGCCAACTGATCGCTTCAGTGAGCCAGCCGCCCAGGGTCGGCCCCATGATGGGGGCGACCATCACACCCATGCTCCAGATCGCCATCGCCTTGCCGCGTTGTTCGCCGGGAAAGACTTGCAGCATGATGGACTGCGACAGCGGCACCAGTGCCGCACCGAATACACCCTGCAGAAAACGGAACAGCACCATCTGAGCGAGGCTGGTTGCCATGCCGCACAAAGCCGAAGCGATGACGAAGCCGGCGATGCTGATCAGCAGGAACCGCTTCTGGCCGATACGGTCGGTGATGAAACCGGTGAGCGGCATTATTATGGCCGAGGCAATCAGGTAGGACGTGAGCACCCAGCTGATGTTGTCGGGTGTGGCATCGAGCTGACCAGCCATGTTGGGCAGCGCCACGTTGATGATGGTGGTGTCCAGCACCTGCATGATGGTCGCCGCCATCACGGCGGCGCTGACCAGTATCCGGTTGCCGCTCATGTCGCCGCTACTTGAGTTGCACGCTCACGGTTGCGGTCGCACCGATGCGCAGCGGATGTGCGGCATCCGTGGGGGCGAACTTGATACGCACCGGCACGCGCTGTGCGATCTTCACCCAATTGCCGGTCGCGTTCTGCGGCGGCAGCAGCGAGAATGCTGTGCCTGTGCCGCCGGAGAGGCTTTCTACTGTGCCTTTGAAATGCTGGCCGGGATACATGTCGATCTGGATGTTCACGTCCTGGCCGGGGTGGATGCCGACCAGTTCGGTCTCCTTGTAGTTGGCATCGATATGAAAGCTGTTATCCGCGATAAGCGCGAACAGCGGGGTACCGGCGCCGACCAGCGATCCTGCCGTGAGCGTAAGGTTGCTGATCTGCCCGTCCTGTGCGGCAATGACATGCGTGTGTTCCAGGTCGAGTTTGGCCTGATCGATAGTCGCCTGTGCCTTCAATATGTCGCCGCGCTCTTCGGTCTTCACCGGTGCGGAAAGCGCTTTGGTCAATTTGGCGCGCGCCTGTTCCAGCGATGCCTGCAATGCCTGCATGCGGGTCTGCGCGTCATCGAGCGATTGCTGCGAAAGAAAATGTTGTTCCACCAGTTCCTTGTCGCGCGAGTAAGTGCCGCGCGCATTGGCCAGATCGCTTTCGGCCTGGGAGACCAGAGCGTGCGCGACGGCAACTTCGGCGCTGTCCTGGCGGGCGGATTGCCGGGCGAGGGCGAGATCGGCCTGGGCTCGCTCAAGGGCTATGGAGAACGGTTCGGGATCGATGTCGAACAGTGCATCGCCTTGGTGAACATGCTGGTTGTCTTTGATATGCACGGCAATGACACGACCGCTGACCTGCGCGGCCACATTCACCACATCCGCGTTGATGTAGGCATTTTCGGTGCTGCGCGAAAGTCCGGCGAAATAGGCAAATGTCAGACCGGCAATAGACGCAACGATCACCAGCACGTTGATGATCTTATTTTTATGCGCTTTCAGGCGTTCCATGAGTCATTTCCCGTTGTTACGGCTCTCCGGCCAGTTTGTCGCGGACGTTCTGCAGCACAGTGATGGCGTTGCCGATATCTTCCTTGCTCGATCCGTCCAGAATCTCTTTGCGCAACTCGGCGGCATTGCTGCGTATGATCTCTACCGCCTTCTTGCCGTCGGACGACAGGTAAAGGTGTTTGACACGCCGGTCGGTCTCGCTGCCACAGCGTTTGAGCAGCCCTTCCTGTTCCATGTGATCGACCTGCTTGACCAAGGTTGCGGCTTCTATGCCCATGTGTTGTGCCAGTTCGCAATGAGTGCAGCCGTCGTGGCGCGAAAGATGCATCAACAGCAGCCAGCGCGAATGCGAAAACCCCAATGGGCGCAGCCGTCTGTCCAATTCGGTGCGCCAGGCGTGTGCGACCAGATGTAATGTTTCAGCGAATTGTTCGTCCAGAGGTTTCATGCGGTTGTTGGCGTACTAATTGTTAGCTTGCTAAGTATTTTCGTGCAATCGGGCGATTTTGTCGAGTAAATAATTGTTTAGTAGGGTTATAGCGAGGCAGTGGTAGCTGCATGTAGCGTGGCGTCATCAAGATTGTCGAGCAGAAGTACTTTTGCTGCGGACAGCCGGGTGAAGTTGCTGGCAGTGGAGCGCCGATAGGCCGGGTCGTAATGCTGGGTCAATAGCTTTTCAACCAGAGCAGTCCATTCCCCTTGTTCGGCCAGCATTTGCCAGTGATCAAGGACTTGACGGCCGTGCAGCGGCAACAGGGGGGTGAGACGCTGCACGAGCAGAGCCGGGTCGCTTAAAAAGTGTTTGTAGTCTTCGATGAGCAACTGCACACGCGCCGCAACAGGCGCTTCGATCAGCAGGCAATCCGAGGTGCGCATTTTGTGCAGCAGAGATTCGGGCGTGTTGATGAGGCCGATCTTCTTGCTCTCCGCCTCCACAAATACAGGGTGCCGGGCATCGAAGCGGCGCAGTGCGTCCCACAAACGGCTGTCGAACATCTTCTGCGCGGGTTGGACTTCGTCAGGAAGATTGCCGAGCAGGGAGCCGCGATGCTGAGCCAGTGCTTCCAGGTCGAGAACCTGTGCACCCTGCTCATGCAACACGCGCAGCAATCGGCTTTTGCCTGAACCGGTCGGGCCGCAGACCACGCGGAACTGAAATATGCCGGGCAATGATTCCAGATCGGCAAGAACATGGCGGCGGTAGGTCTTGTAACCGCCGTTCAGCCTGCCGGTGGACCAGCCGACCTGCGCCAGAATGTGCGCCATAGCGCCGCTGCGCTGGCCGCCGCGCCAGCAATACACCAGCGGTTTCCATTGTTTCGGCTTGTCGCTGAAGGAGGTTTCCAGATGCTGCGCGATGTTGCGCGCAATGAGCGCTGCTCCGCGTTTCTTGGCCGCGAACGGCGAGATTTGCGTGTAGAGCGTGCCGACCTCCGCGCGCTGCTCATCGTTCAGCACAGGGGCGCTGATCGCACCGGGGATATGGTCTTCCACGTATTCGGCGGGGGAGCGAACGTCGATGATTTCGTCGAAATCGGACAGTTGTGATACGGTGGCGACCCTTGGATTTTGCATAGACTATTTTGTATGAACGACGCGATCAAATTGACACAGTATTCCCACGGTGGCGGCTGCGGTTGCAAGATCGCACCCGCGGTATTGGCCGAGATGCTGGCTGCAATGCCGGTCCCGCCATCTTACCCGAACCTGATGGTGGGCACCGAAAGCAGCGACGACGCCGCGGTCTATAAACTCAACGATGCGCAAGCCGTCGTCGTCACCACCGATTTCTTCATGCCCATCGTGGACGATGCCCGCGACTTCGGGCGCATCGCCGCAACCAATGCCTTGTCCGATGTGTACGCCATGGGCGCGACCCCGATTCTCGCCTTGGCCGTCGTGGGCATGCCGATCAATAAATTACCGTTGGGGACCATACGCGACATCCTCGCGGGGGGCGCCTCGGTGTGCGAAGCGGCAGGTATCCCGATCGCCGGCGGACACTCCATTGATGCACCCGAACCGATCTATGGTTTGGTCGCGGTAGGGGTTGCCCATCCCGATCATATCAAGCGCAATGACCGGGCGCAGGTGGGCGATGTGCTCATTCTGGGCAAACCGCTGGGTGTGGGGGTGTTGAGTGCAGCGTTGAAGAAAGGCGAGCTGGATGCCGAAGGTTACCGGCAGATGGTGGATACGACCACACAACTCAATCGCGTCGGTGCGGCTCTGGGCGGGATGCCGGGCGTGCATGCAATGACCGACGTCACCGGTTTCGCGTTACTCGGACATCTGCTGGAAGTGTGTCGCGGCTCGAAGCTGGGTGCCGAGCTGGATTACGACACGCTGCCGTTTCTGCCGGTGGCGTTGCGTCTGGCCGAACAGGGTTACAGCACGGGTGCGGCGGATCGCAATTGGAGCAGCTACGGCGCGGAAGTGGATCTGCCGCAAGGCTTTCCCGAGTGGCAGCGCAAACTGTTGTGCGACCCGCAGACCAGCGGCGGATTGCTGGTGGCTTGTGCGGCGAACGAGGCAGACCGGATACTGGCTATCTTCGGTGAACAGGGATTTTCTGCGGCGCGCGTGATCGGGAAGACGGTCTCCGGAGAAGCGCGGGTCAGGATACGTTGAGCGCGCCCGGTTACGGCTCCAGGCGTGAACCCGGTGTTTGGGAATCTGGTGCGGCCTGGGACTTTGCATACTGATTCAACAAGGCAACGATGTCCTGATGATTTGCCTTGATGGCAAGGTCGATCGGCGTGCTGCCGTCCTGGTATTTCACAAAACAGTTGGCGCCTTTGCTGAGAAGCAACTTGACGACTTCGGTATGCCCGTTGTTGGAAGCCTTGTGCAATGACGTCCAGCCGTCGGTGGTCGCCGAATTGACGTCTGCATTCCTGAAGATCAGGTAGGCGCAGGCAAGCAGATGTCCGCGGGTCGCGGCCTGCATCAACGGGGTCCAGCCGGTATGGCTGCGCGTATCCGGTTCGGCACCCTTTTCGATCAGCAACTTCAACACGTCGACGTGGCCGTTGTAGGCAGCCCAGTGCAGCGGCGTGTAACCGTTCTTGTCTCTGGTGGTGACCCTGGCGCCGCATTTGATCAGCAAGCGTGCGAAATTCAGGTTGCCGTTGAACGCGGAGACCATCAGCGGCGTCCAGTTGCGGTCGTCGCGCACCTCCAGGTCAACGCCGCAGGACAGGAATATCTGCACTGCGTTCTGATTGTTGTCATCGACCGATTGCAGCAGCCCATGCCCCGTGAAGTTGTAGCCGTATTGCACGAGCTCCTGACGTTTGTATTCCGGGATGTCATCCCATGCATTGGTCTTTTTGCCCTGGTTGTGCAACGCGTGGAGATAATTGCCGAGTCGAATGATTTCTCCAGCCGCTTCGATCGGAAACCCTTCCCGGGTTCCGCCGCGTTTGTCCACCATCAGATCCTGCAGGTATTGCTCGATGTGGGGTGTTTCCCATAGTTCGAGCAGTTTGTTGAACACGCGCGGGAATTTTTCCTCCAGCATGAGGGGATAGAGGTCCTCGTCGTCACCGAGCAGATTGAGAAGTCTTGGATTCATTCGTCTTGATATTTTTCGGCGATCAGCCGGAACTCATCCTGTATTGCCAGAAAGGCATCCGCCACATCGGGATCGAAATGCTTGCCATTTCCCTGCAATATGTATGCCACCGCATCAGTGTGCGAAAACGGCTGCTTGTAGATGCGGCGGCTGATGAGGGCATCGTACACATCGGCCACCGACATTAGACGCGCCGAGATGGGAATGGTTTCACCCTTGAGTCCAAGCGGATAACCGCTGCCGTCCCACTTTTCGTGATGTCCGGTGGCGATCTCGCGGGCGATATGCAGGAAGCGGTTGGGTGTGGGCAATCCGCTCTCTGCCATGGCTATGGCATTCCCGCCAAGCGTGGGGTGCGTCTTCATGATCTCGAATTCTTCCGGCGTGAGCTTGCCTTTCTTGAGCAGGATGGCATCCGGAATGCCGACCTTGCCGATGTCATGCAGGGGGGCGAGCTTGTAGAGCGATTCGATGTTGTCCTCGGTGAGGAAATCCTGAAAGCGCGGGTGGTCGCGCAACCTGACGGCCAGGGCACGCATGTATTTTTGCGTGCGCTTGAGATGGTTGCCCGTCTCGTTGTCGCGCGTCTCGGCCAGCGAAGCCATTGCCATGATGGTCACGTCGCGTACCTGTGCGACTTCCGCGGTACGTTCTTCCACTTTGTGTTCCAGCACATCGTTTATCGAGGCGAGTTGCTGGGCAAGGGATTCGTTTTCAAAACGTTGTCGCAGCGAAAGCATGATGAACTTGCTTAGAAAATGACCCGAACTTAGCATCACCAGCAGGAACAGCAGCAACATCGATCCGAGCGCGACGTGTGTTTCGTCCTGTTCCACCATCACGCGGAAGATAAGTGGCAGCATCAGGCCGAGGACATAGGCGTAGAAGGCGGGCGGATGCATCGAATTCATGGTGGCTGCACCTGCGGTAAGACCCATCAGCACGCAGACCAGCAGCACCTGGGTGAGCAGATCGCCCGGAAAGAAGAACAGAGTGCCGACCCCCCACATCATGCCGAAAACCAGCGCGAAGTTGAAAAAATCCTGGCTCCAGCGCTGGCATTCCTCGATGGTGTCGAGTTTTTCCCGGTTCTGGAACCAAAGCGTCAATTCGGCAAAATGCAGCAGAACGGCCACTCCCAGCCAAATGATGAGTTGGCGGTGAGATGCGATATCCCACATCAGCCACACAAAAAGCGGCTCGATCATCAGTTGGGCGACCAGCATCAAGGGCAACAGCTTCAAACGTGCGCGCAATTGCTCGGCACGTACGAAGAGATTGTCTTCGTCGATATGGAATCTCAGATCGTCGAAGAAAGTACTCGTGGGATTCATGGTCGCAAGTTGATACTGATATATTTGTCGACAGTGGACATCAAACCGGGGGGTACAGTCAATCGTTCTCCCACGAAGTGCCGACAACGAAATGGCCGGAATGTGTTCAGGGTACAATGTCGCGGATAATAGAAGAACAAGCAGCCCTGATGGAGGAGTGAAGGATGAAACACAGCAAAATCGACGATTTTGCGGTCGACTGGCAACAATTGCATCAGCAAGTACCCGAGACAACGAAGAAACTGATTAGCGACGCGGTCAATCAGTACGCCCCCGATCTGGCGACGCTGTTTTACGAGCATATGCTGGCCGACAAGGAAGCGAAGCCATACATCAGCCATGATGTCGTGAGCCAGAGACTGCACGCTTCCATGCAAGGCTGGCTGCGCGAATTGTTTTCCCTGAAGCAGCAGGACCCGAAAGAGATATACAAATATCAATGCCATGTCGGAGTGGTGCATGCGCGCATCCAGATGCCGATTTCGCTGGTGCTACGGGGGGCGCGCTTGTTGAAACAGGCGATCACCGGATATCTGGTGGGAACCGAACTTGACCGTGCCGGGCTGGTGCAGGCGACACGCTTCGTCTCCGAAGTGATGGAACTGAGCATGTCCGCGATGACCGATTCCTACATTATCAATGTGGGGAAAAGCGTGCGCACCGACGAATCGTATCGCATGTTCGCACTGGGGCAGAACATGCTGGCCGAGCGCGAACGGCAGCGCGCGGCACTTTCGGAATGGGCGCAGCACATTCTTCTGCATCTGCTCGGGGATGAGGCTGCGGGAGTGCCCGAGATGCGGCACTCCGAATTCGGTTTGTGGCTCCAACACAAGGCCAGTATCATCTTTCACGAAGCGCCGGAACTGGAGCGCATACGCGTTTGTGTCGACAGGCTGGAACGCAAACTGCTCCCGAGCCTGATCGAGAAGCGCCGCAGCGGCGGCGATGCGCGGGAAGCAATGAGGCAGGTCGAGGCCGATATCGGCGAGGTGAAGTTCTTGTTGACCGGCCTGTTCGACCGCTTCATCGAGGTGGAGAGCGGTCGCGACAGCCTGACCCGTTTGCTCAATCGCCGCTACCTGCCCACCATCCTGATGCGCGAGCTGGCGCTGGCCAGGAACAGCGACGTACCTTTCGCGATCCTGCTGCTCGATATCGATCACTTCAAGAACATCAACGACACTCATGGGCACGATGGGGGCGATCTGGTGTTGCAACAGGCAGCCGATCTGGTCACGTCCAGCGTGCGCGTGGGCGATTTCATCTTTCGTTACGGCGGCGAGGAACTGCTCATCGTGCTGGTCGAGATAGGCAGGGAGCAGGCGCTGCAAGTGGCCGAGATCATACGCGAGCGTTTTGCCGCCGAACCGATGCGAGTGGGCGATGGCAAGGTGATGCCGGTCAGCGTGAGTATCGGCGTAGCCGCCTACAACGGGCATCCCGATTACGAAAGGATCGTCAAGGACGCCGACGATGCGCTCTACCGCGCGAAGAACAACGGGCGCAACCGCTGCGAGTTGGCGGATTAGGCCTTGTTAAAGAAAGCGGCCGCCTCCGCTTCTTCTCGCGTGCGCCTGAACGGCGGCAGGCTCTGCCAGATGCGCTTGCCGTAGTGTTTTGAGATCAGGCGCGGATCGCAGATCATCAGCACGCCGCGGTCGTTCTCGTCGCGTATCAGCCGTCCGGCTCCCTGTTTCAGGTTGATGATGGCGCGCGGCAACTGGAACTCCATGAAGGCGTTCCGTCCCTGTCTGTTCAACTCTGCGATGCGTGCCGCCAGCACCGGATCGTCCGGCGGCGCGAACGGCAGCTTGTCGATGACGACCAGCGACAATGCTTCTCCGCGCACGTCTACCCCTTCCCAGAAGGACTGGCTGCCCAGCAGCACCGAATTACCGTGCTCGCGGAAGCGCGTAAGCAGATCGTTGCGCGAACCTTCGCCCTGTATCAGGAGCGGGTACTTCAGGTTCTTGCGGTCGAACTCGGCTAGCAAAATTTCATGGGCACGCTGCATCGCACGCAAGCTGGTGAAGAGCAGGAAGGCCCTGCCTCGGCTGGCCTCGACCAGCGGCAATGCGGCCTGTACCACCGCCTCCGTATAGCCCTCGCTGTTCGGCTCAGGCAGGTTTTGCGGCACATAAAGCAGCGCCTGTTCCTGGTAATTGAACGGGCTGTCCCAGCACGCGGTACGCGCCCCAGTCAAGCCCATTTCGTTCTGGTAGTGCGAGAAATTCTGCTTCACCGCCAGCGTCGCCGAGGTGAAAATCCATGCACGGGGGTGGCCGCTGATCTGCTTGGCGAAGATGTCGGCGATGGAGAGCGGCGTAGTGTTGAGTTGCAGCGAATGGTGGAAGACTTCGAGCCAGCGCACGACACCGGCTCCCTCCTCCTGTAAGGGGGAGGGCTGGGGTGGGGGTGAAATCTTTGTCCAGATATTCAATTGTTCAACCAGCCCCTGCGCCCGTTGCCAGCAATTCTCCAACCCCTCACTCCGCTCTGCCTGTTTCTCCAGCAAACTGGTAAGGTTCTTCAACTTCTCGCCCAGCATCTTCAGCGCGGGCGCGAAATCCTTGATGTTTTGAGTTGCATCCGCAGCCATGCGGCCTTCCTTCTTGAACGCCAAGCGCAGGTCGCGCGCGGCTTTTTCCAGTTCGTCGCACGCCACCGGCAGTACCGCAAAATCCTTGGCCGAAGTCAGCGCCTCGATACGCGCATCCTGCGAAAGATCGAACAGCTGTGACGTGGAAAGGCTCTCGCCGAAGAACAGGCTCGCCGTTTCGGGCAACTGGTGTGCCTCGTCGAAGATCACCGTGTTGCAGGCGGGCAGCAGCTCTGCCACGCCTTCGTCGCGCAGCATCACGTCGGCGAAGAACAGGTGATGGTTCACCACCACCACATCCGCTTCCATCGCCTCCTTGCGGGCCTTCAGCACGAAACATTCATTGTGCTGCGGGCATTCCTGCCCGAGGCAGTTGTCGCGCGTCGAGGTCACATGCATCCAGATCGGCGCGTTCTCAGGCACATCCGCCAGTCCGCTCTTGTCTCCGCTTTGCGTCACTTTGGCGTAGTTCACAATCCTGGCGAGATGCTTCACATCCTCGCGCGTCTTGAACAGCCCGTTCGATTGCGCGAGTTCCAGATGGTAGTGGCACACATAGTTGGAGCGCCCCTTGAGCAAAGCCACCGACACCGGCGCTTTCAATGCATCGCGCACCATCGGCAGGTCTTTCTGGAACAACTGGTCTTGCAGGTTCTTTGTGCCGGTGGAAATGACCACCTTGCCGCCTGCCAGCAGTGCAGGTACCAGATAGGCGAAGGTCTTGCCCGTGCCCGTGCCCGCCTCGGCCACGAGGATGGCGTTGTCGCGTATTGCCTCCGCCACGGCCATTGCCATCTCGCGCTGCTGCGCGCGCGGGCGGAAGGACGCAACCTCGGAGGCAAGCGGGCTTTGTTCGGAAAAGAAACGTTCTACTTCGGTGGTCACAATGGGATGGGTAGCTGGGGCAGTCGGCATATGGTTATTCGCCGAAGTCGGCGTTATAGTGCGGCAGGGATTTTACGCGATGGGTGCGTGCAATGTGTCGGATTTCAGGTGCCATTTCGTTAGAGGCGCTCGCTTGCCCCGCTCATAAAAGGTGTTATCCAATGTCTTCAACGGTTTTTCCCCTGGATGGTTTCTGCAAAAATGACTAGTGAGCCTCTATGAACGATAAATGGTTTCGCGTATATCAGGGCGTAGCGCTAGGCGTCGAATACGTTGAAGAGAATTCAACGACTACAGCAATCAATTTTCAGCTGGAAGGATCGGATGGCGCTTTGGTAAATGTGCCGGGACAGGCCAAAAATCTAAGATTGATCAAAGAAGGCGATCAGGTCGATTTTTGCGGGCGTCCCTCGTTGCTCGATAAAAGCAAGACTGTGTGTCTCGCATACCGAATCAATGACGGCGACATCTATTCAATAAACGAGTTGCGGCATGTGACGATGGTGATCCTGGGGTGCATTTTCGGGTCTATTTATGTGATGTATACCGGTTGGAAATGGCCGCTGATGATCATTGCTGTCATGTCGATGTTCTACGCCATATCGTCATATTGGAGTTTTCATGCGCGGGGATGCTTGGCGAGAACCAGGCAGCAGTCAATGTGAGAAATTTTCGAAGTTCACAAATGATACTTACTGATGCGCCCCTGACGAAAGAAAATGGTTCCACAATAATCAATGCTGAGCAAACCGGGGCGGTTTCGGGTTTCCTTTGATGAAAGGAGCATTACGATGGAAAAAAAAATTTTTCCGTTGTCCAAAGTCTATGGCCTGCTCGAAACCGGGCCGGTGGTGCTGGTGACGACCGCACATAAAGGCAGGACGAACATCATGGCCCAGTCGTGGCACACGATGATGGAATTCGTGCCGCCGCTGGTGGGATGTGTGATCAGCGGACGCAACCACAGCTTCGATGCGCTGGTGGCGACCAGGGAATGTGTATTAAGCATCCCATCGGTGGAGCTGGCGAAACAGGTGGTGGGTGTGGGCAACTGTTCGGGCAGCAAGGTGGACAAATTCAGGAAGTTCAAGCTGACGGCAATGCCTGCAGCCCAGGTGGTAGCGCCGCTGATCGACGAATGTTTCGCCAATTTCGAATGCAGGGTGGTCGATACGCGGATGGTGAACAAGTACAACTTCTTCGTGCTGGAGGTGGTCAAGGCCTGGATCGATCCCGCCGTGAAGAATCCGCGCACGCTTCATCACCGGGGCAAGGGCGTGTTCATGGTGGCGGGCGATACGATCAAGCTTCCTTCGAAAATGGCGTGATTGATGCGGCCTCTCCTTGCATGGCTCGTGATGCTGGTGGCCGCCGTTGCCAATGGCGCATTGCGCGACCTGACTTATGGCAAACTGCTTCCCGCGCTGGTTGCGAACCAGATATCCTGCCTGATCGGCATCGTGCTGCTGGGTATGGTGATCCATCTTTATGCGCGCCGCAGTCCGTTCGTTTCAGCAAGAGAGGCTTGGCTCACCGGGCTGCTCTGGATGATGCTCACAGTGGCGTTCGAGTTCCTGTTCTTTCATTACGTCGCCGGGCATCCATGGGAGACGCTGCTGGCGAACTATGATGTAATGAGCGGACATCTGTGGCCCATGATTCTGCTTTGGGTGTGGGTCGCACCTTATCTCTTTTATCGGTTTATCAACAAGCGCGAACTGAATGACGCACAAGATCAATAAAGAAGTATTGACCGGTATGCCGAGAGGGGTGTGGGTACTGGGCTTTGTCAGCCTGCTGATGGACATCTCTTCCGAAATGATACACAGCCTGCTGCCGTTGTTCATGGTCACCGTGCTGGGCGTCAGCGGTTTGACGGTCGGGGTGATCGAGGGCATCGGCGAATCCACGGCGTTGCTGGTGAAGGTATTCTCCGGTGTATTGAGCGACTACCTCGGCAAGCGCAAGATGCTCACGTTGTTCGGCTATGCGCTGGGTGCGTTGACCAAACCGATGTTCGCGCTGGCTTCGGGCATCGGCACAGTGCTGACCGCACGCTTCTTCGACAGGATCGGCAAGGGTATACGCGGCGCACCGCGTGATGCGCTGATCGCCGATATCGCACCTGCCGGGATGCGCGGAGCGGCATTCGGTTTGCGCCAGTCACTGGACACGGTGGGCGCCTTGCTTGGCCCCTTGCTGGCGGCCGGACTGATGCTGTTGTGGGCCAACGATTTTCGTGCGGTATTCTGGGTGGCTGTGATACCCGGTTTGATGGCGGTGGCGTTGCTGTTATTCGGTTTGCGAGAGCCGGAAAAGAAGGAAACGCACAAGCCGACCAATCCGATCAGCCGCGTGAATCTGCAACGTCTGGGCGTTGCCTATTGGTGGGTGGTCGGCATCGGTGCGGTGTTCACACTGGCACGTTTTAGTGAAGCGTTCCTTGTTCTGCGCGCCGCCCAAGGCGGTATTCCCGTTGCGCTTGTGCCGCTGGTGATGGTGGCCATGAATGTGATCTACGCCGCAACGGCTTATCCGTTCGGCAAGCTTTCAGACAGGATGGACCACAGCAAACTGCTGGCACTGGGACTGGTGGTATTGTTCGCCGCCGATCTTGTTCTGGCGAGCGACAACCGCTGGACGACAGTGTTGCAGGGCGTCGCATTATGGGGCTTGCACATGGGCATCACGCAGGGGCTGCTGGCCCGGATGGTGGCCGATGTGACGCCTGCCGATCTGCGCGGCACGGCTTACGGCTTTTTCAATCTGATGAGCGGGTTGGCGATGCTGTTCGCCAGCGTGCTGGCGGGGCTATTGTGGGATCGCCTCGGCGCGTCCTATACCTTTTATGCGGGTGCGGTTTTTTGTTTGATTGCGGCGATTGCCATGGCATGGAGGCAAGTCATGGCAGGGCGTATCAGCGGCACTTGAAATCCCGGCAGGCCAAAACAATGGGACTTTCCATATGTTAAATTTCGGGTAAAATTCGCACCCGTTTTGGCAGGTCTTTGAAAAAATCTGCATTACCAATCGAACCAACTTAGTTACCCAAGCCGGAGGCACGCTGTGCTGATTTATGAAGTGAAGCGCAGCCGCCGCTGGAGTTTTTTTACCTGTTTTCAGGCGGTGTATGCAGCAAGTTGATACAAAACATGTCGGGATCGACCAAGCCACCGCAACCGTGAAAGTGTGGGATCTGTTCATCCGTTGCTTCCATTGGACAATGGCGTTGGGCTTTGCGGCGGCTTACATTTCGGGCGAGGTGCATGTTTCCGGAATCCATGTGGTGGTCGGTTACGCGCTGTGCGTGTTGCTTGCGGCGCGGGTAATTTGGGGATTCGTGGGCAGCGGGTATGCGCGTTTCCATTCCTTCGTTTTCCCGACCGGGGAGACGCTAGCCTACGTGCGAGGCATGCTGAAGGGACATCCCCGGCATTATTTCGGACATAACCCGGCAGGCGCCTTGATGGTGTTCGCGCTGCTCGGGTTTCTGGTCTTGCTCTTTGCTTCCGGCCTGTCGACGCTGGGGACGATCGACTTTGAGGGACCGTTGGCATTCCTTGCAAATAGTGTGAGCGATGAAACCAGCTATATGTTTCGTCACCTGCACGAGATCCTTCCCACTGTCGGGTTGGTGCTGGTAATACTGCACGTGGCCGGAGTGGTGGTGGGCAGTATCCAGCACAAAGAAAACCTGGTGAGGGCGATGCTCACCGGAAAGAAGAAATCGCTATCGCTATCAGGTTCAGATAATTTTAACGATAAATGAGGAGAGTCAAATGAAGGGCATCCAGTTCATGATCGCTGCCGTGCTGTGTTTTACGGCGCAATCCGGAACGGCGTCGGCGCAGGATGCGGCAATCGATCTGCCGCTGGCATCCAGTGCTTACGTCAAGGACTATGAGTCGTTCAAGCTGGCAGCAGCTAACGATCCCGAAGTATTGGTGAATAAATCCGCGCCTGCGGCGAAGCCAGCTCCGTTCGAACCGCCGCTCATCACGGGAAGCAAGGTGCACCAGTATCTGGGGTTGGGAACCATCGTATTGGCGGCTTTGACGGCCGCAACCGCGCCGGATAGCGAGTGTGAGGCCAACTGCGCGGCCGTGGCGAACCAGCCGCGTCAGACCAACGGCACGCATGCCCATCTGGCAAAGGCCACGGTAGCGATGGCAGCGGCAACCATCGTGACGGGCTTGATAGTGCATTGGGATGATTTCAAGTTGTCCGACGGTTTCACGGACCCCGACAACTTGCACATAATGCTGGGGGTGACGGGCGCTGCTCTGATGGCTTACGCCGTGAACAAATCCAAGAACTCGGCCGTGCCGGTCAGCCATGCGGGTATCGCCGAGATGGGCGCGCTGGGCATGCTGGCTGCGATCAAAATCACCTGGTAACGGAGAGGCAAGAATGAAGAAAATGTACGCATTGATGGCATTGATAGTTGGATTGATCATGGCGTCTGCCGCCTCGGCGACGCCGGCCAGCGACGAATTGTTTGCACGCTACAAATCCGAAGGAGCGGCCGGTTTCGATGCCGAACATGGCAAGAAGGACTGGACCAAAGAGGGCAAAGTGGAAGACGGCAAGACCATGAATTGTACGGTTTGCCACGGTGACGACCTGAGCAAGCCTGGCAAGCACCACAAGACCGGCAAGGTCATCGATCCGATGGCGCCCAGCGCCAATCCGGAGCGCTTCACCGACGCAAAGAAGATCGAAAAATGGTTCAAGCGCAATTGCAATGACGCTTGGGGACGCGAATGCACCGCACAGGAAAAGGGCGATATCCTTAAATTCCTGCTGGGCAAGTAAGGATCGGAGAAATGATGATGCATACCAAATTCAAGGCAGCGCTGTTGACTGTGGCACTGCTGACGAGCAGCAATGCCGCAATGGCGGAAGAAAATTTCTGGCAATGGCTGGTTACGTTCACGCGCCAGAAGGAAGTGAAGCCGGTCGACAACAAGACTTATGCGGACGAATGCGGTTCTTGCCACTATGCCTACCCGCCCGGCCTCTTGCCTGGCAAGTCCTGGGCGAAGCTGCTGGATGAAAAAGCATTGAACGACCATTTCGGCGAGAATGCCTCGCTGGACAAGGCCACACTGAAGACCATCTACGACTACGCGATGGAAAATGCGGCCGAGAAGTCCTGGTACAAGCGTTCACGCAAGATCGCGGTCGCTACCGAAGATGAGACGCCGTTGCGCATCACCGAGGTGCGCTATATCAAGCGCAAGCACCACGACATTCCCGAGAAGATGATCAAGGGTAACAAGGATGTGAAATCGCTGAGCTATTGCAATGCCTGCCACACCCAGGCGGACAAGGGCATATTCGACAGCGACACTGTCTCCATCCCGAACTATCCGGATTGGGACTGATGCCATCCATTTTCTGACCAAAGGGCAGCCCGGGCTGCCCTTGTCATTTCTTGCATAGCCGGTGCGGTGTTATCATCGCCAATCATGAAAAATCCTTCCGATTCCCTGCGCCGTTTCCTGTTCGAACACGCCCCGATACGCGGTGAGATCGTGCGCCTCGACGCCGTCTGGCAGAGCGTGATCGAACGTCATGACTATCCACCAGTGCTGCGCGACCTGATGGGCGAACTGTGCGCCGCTGCAGTGTTGCTTGCCGCGACGCTCAAATTGAAGGGATCCATGATTCTGCAGATACACGGCAAGGGTGCGGTGAAGCTGTTGGTAGTGGAGTGTTCCGGCGATCTGGAAGTGCGCGCCACCGCAAAGTGGGAAGGCGATCTGTTACACGGCACGCTGCAGGAACTGGTGGGTGACGGGCGTTTTGTCATCACGCTTGATCCCAAGGACGGCAATCAGGCGTATCAGGGCATCGTCGCGCTGGAAGGAGAGAGCATTGCCGCGATACTGCAAAACTACATGATGCGTTCGGAACAACTGGAAACACGCCTGTGGTTGGCGACGGATGGGAAAATTGCTGCCGGCATGCTGCTGCAAAGACTCCCCGAACAGCCCGAGTCCGAGGACGACGATGCCTGGGGGCGCGCGTCGCAGCTAGCCGATACGCTCAGGCCGGAAGAACTGCTGATCTTGCCGGCCGTCGAGCTGGTGCATCGGCTATACCACGAAGAAGATATCCGGTTGTTCGAGGCGCAGGATGTGGTGTTTCGCTGCACTTGTTCGCGCGAGAATGTGGCCAGGATGTTGCGCATGCTCGGACGGGACGAGGTGGAGTCGATCATCGCGGAGCGCAGCGATGTTGAAGTGCACTGCGAATTCTGCAATCAGCGCTACGTCTTCGACCGTGTGGATGCCGACGCGGTGTTCGCCGACATCATGGCGATTGCAGCGAACCAGACCCTGCATTGATATTCCCGTTTGCACGGGGAAAACAAGTTCGGGTTTCCCGCAGGAGACTTTCAAAGTCTTTTGCCGATAGCGGCTTGGAGAACAGGTAACCTTGTCCGAAGTCACAGCCCGCGGCAATCAGCAGGTCACGCTGTTCCGGAGTTTCCACACCTTCGGCGATGACCTTGATGCCCAGTTTATGGGCCATCATGATCATGGCTTCGCACAGCGCAAGGTCGCTTGAATCGGGCGCGAGATTGCGAACGAAAGACTGGTCGATCTTGATGTAATCGATGTCGAATATCTTCAGATAAGAAAGTGACGAGTATCCCGTCCCGAAATCGTCCAGTGCAACCTGCATTCCGTTGTCCCTGAAAGCGAGCAGCTTTCTTTTGATAATGGCATCGCTGCCTTCCATTAGCAAACCTTCGGTGATTTCCACCACGATGCTGTTTCCTGACAGTCCCAGTTCATGCAAATGATCAAACCATGTTAGCTGGATATTGTTATCGTTTCTGAATTGAACCGGCGACTTGTTGATGCTGATCTGCACATCTTTTCCATCGATAGCTTGCCAGTGTTTTGCCAGAAGTGCTGCCTGGCGGAATACCCAGTCACCGATCTTTATGATCAGTCCGCTTTGTTCCGCTATGGGGATGAACTCTGCAGGGCTGACCAACCCGCGTGTTGGATGTTGCCATCGGAGCAGTGCTTCGGCTTTGCGTATGAAACCTGTCTCAAGCTCCACAATAGGCTGATATACCAGGCTGAACTGGCCACCTTCCAGTGCATTGTGCAAATCATTGGACAGACTCATGCGGTTTTTTGCTACCAGCTGCATGGCTTCGGTGTAGTAACTGTAACGGTTGCGGCCTGCATTCTTGGCGGCATACATTGCCTGGTCGGCATTCCTGAGCAGGGC
>JGI20214J51650_10000533_pt1 | contig 23722 bp, 11 predicted proteins | sample WetSurMetagenome_FD_51650 | JGI IMG/M metagenome (IMG submission 51650) | reverse complement strand
GGTGGTCGTAAGATTCCTGAACTCATGAAGGGAATCGGACAGGGTATGAAAGAATTTAAAAAAGCTTCAAAATTTGATCCTGCTGACGAGGATAAAGAAGTTGCCGCTAAGGATAAATTTTAATATTATTATAATCACAGAAAACCTGTCTTGCGAGGCAGGTTTTTTTTTGCAGACTGAGTTAGTGCATCTCTGCTCCGGCTAAAGCGGGATTTAAGTATATTTTCTTAATATCAGGAAATCAGCCCCCCTTTAGGGGGTCCCGATAGCTATCGGTAGGGTGGTAAAAAGCCTCATACTTCTGATTTCTTCTTACAGGAATAAACCCGGCTTCCTTTATTATCGACTGCATCTCATCTGCGTTAAAACGATTATTAGCCCCGGCTGCACTTACCACATTTTCTTCAATCATAATTGACCCGAGATCATTAGCTCCTGCATGGAGCGATAACATTCCGATTTCCTTTCCGACTGTAAGTATCGAAGCCTGAATATTCCTTATGTTATTCAATATTATACGACTGATTGAGATCATCCTGATATAATCGGGTCCGGTGTAGCTGCTTTTTATTCCATGTTTCTGTAGGAGTACAGTTCCTTCATCCTGAAATGGCCAGGGTATAAAAGTGATAAACCCATAATGATTTTCAGGTTTTTTATCCTGTAGATCCCTTAATTTGATCAGATGTTCAATCCTCTCTTCAATTGTTTCTATATGACCATACATCATTGTAGCGGAGGTGGGAAGATTTATTTTATGAGCTTCTCTCATAACATCAAGCCACTCTTCTGAGGTAGCTTTTGCCGGAGAAACAATTTTTCTTACACGATCTGAAAGAATCTCTGCTCCTGCACCCGGCAGACTGTCGAGCCCGACTTTTGTAAGAAGTGAAAGAACCTCGAAGTAAGATAATTTCTCCTTTTTTGCCAGATATACAATTTCCGGTGGTCCGAGTGCATGAAGTTTTATTGATGGGTATAATTTCTTCAGGTTGCTGAAAAGATCAGTATAAAACCCAATTCCAAGATCCGGATTCATACCACCCTGTAAAAGAAGCTGATCGCCTCCAAGAGAAAATAATTCATCAATTTTTGTTTTGTACTCATGGATAGATGTTACATAAGAATCAGCTGCCCCTTTTTTCCTGCAGAAATTGCAAAATGTACAATGTGAGAAACATATATTGGTAAGATTTACATTCCTGTCGATCATCCAACCTGCATTATTCCCTGGATTATGATGTTGTCTGAGACTATTGGCAACATACATGAGCTCTTCAACAGGAGCCTTTGTATAGAGTGCAATCCCTTCTTCTGCATTCAGTGGAATAAGTCGGAGAGCCTTATCGTATAATCGTTTAAAATCCATCTTAATTAACAAATTTCCTGATTAATTGTTTGCAGTGAAGTACCTGACTGGATATCAGAATAAATCACAGCAAAGGTAACGCTTTGGAAACAAAACAATCAATAATTTAATTAACTTTACATCTTCTAAAAAACCCATGATTCTTATATGAAACCTGGAATTCAAAAAACATTACAAATATCATCTGATCAGTCAGTTATATGTATTCTTGGAAGTGATCATATTCCTGAAAGATTAACTCTGAGTAAATCAGAAAAGGAGTATGCTCATAAGCAGCTCAAGTCAAATGAAGAATACGTTTTTATAAATTCTTATAATAAATGCACCTACCTGGTAAGACTAAAACAGGGAGTCAGTCATTATAAAATAAAGGAAGAGCTTCGCAAAACTTCTTATAACTTAAGAAAACTGATAAAAGGAAACAACCATTCCGAACTGGTTATAACCTCCGACAAAGCTTATAAAGGAGTCATTGAGGATTTCACGGAAGGACTTCTCCTGAGTTTTTATTCTTTCGAAAAATATAAGACGAAACCTGAGGAAAATGAGAAACATTATCCTTCAAAACTTCTCCTGCATGGTGAAATAGCAGATTCGGATATTAAATGGCTTGTTGATCTGACCGATGCTGTCTATCTGACACGCAATCTGATAAATGAACCGGTAAATCATCTGAATGCAACAAGTCTGGCTGCCGAGATTAAAAAAATGGGTGATTCTGCTGGGTTTACCGTTGAAATATTAACAAAGGGGAAGATTGAAGCACTTAAAATGGGAGGTCTTCTCGCAGTTAACAAGGGAAGTGTTGATCCACCGGTGTTTTGTATTCTTGAATGGCACCCTGCCAACTGTCTTAACAAGAAACCAATTGTACTTGTTGGAAAAGGAATTGTTTATGATACCGGAGGCCTGAATATTAAAACGGGCGATTTTATGGCCGGTATGAATGCCGATATGGCCGGGGCTGCAACAGTNACAGGGGTCTTATATACTGCNGCAAGGACAAATATTCCGCTTCATATCATAGGATTGGTTCCCTCAACGGATAACCGCCCGGGGGGAAATGCCTATACCCAGGGTGATATTATAACAATGCATAATAAACTGACTGTAGAAATCGGGAATACTGATGCCGAGGGCAGGCTTATACTTGCAGATGCTATCAGCTATGCATCAAAATATAATCCGGAACTCATAATTGATATAGCAACACTTACAGGATCGGCTGCCATGACTTTTGGAAACCAGGCTATTGCGGTTATGACCAATGCTGACAGAAAATATATCAGTCTCCTTGAAGAATGTGGTAATGACGTTTATGAAAGAATTGCAGAATTACCTTTCTGGGATGAATATGGAGAATTATTAAAATCTGATGTTGCTGACCTTAAGAATATCGGTGGACGTGAAGCCGGAGCTATTATAGCAGGTAAGTTTCTTGAAAGATTTGCAGAGTTCCCTTTAATACATATGGATATAGCAGGAACTGAGATGCTGAAGAAAGATGATTTTTACAGATTAAAGAACGGAGCAGGTTCAGGATTAAGGCTGCTTTCAACATTCCTGAAAAGATTTGCAGCTAGTTATTCAGAAAAGAAATAGAAAAAATGGAAAAGAAATCAATAATTGCCGGTATCTCACAGGGAGATATTAATGGTATCGGGTACGAAGTAATTATCAAGGCTCTTTCTGATCCATTGATAAATGATATTTGTACACCTGTTGTCTATGGTTCCCCCAAAGTAGCGGCTTATCATCGTAAAGCCTTAAATATTAATAATTTCACTTTTAATAACATCAGGTCTGCTGAAGAAGCCAACTCAAAAAAAGCTAACCTTATTAATTGTCTCGACGATAATACGAGGGTTGAACTTGGGAAATCGACTCCNCAGGGNGGGGAAGCNGCACTTATTTCTCTGGAAAAAGCTGTCGAGGATCTGCTGAGTGGTAAAATTAATGTTCTTATTACAGCACCGATTGATAAACAAAATGTGCAATCAGATAATTTCCATTTCAAAGGCCATACAGAATACCTGAAATCAAAAGCAGGTGCAGAAGAAGCCCTTATGTTTATGATAGGTGAGAGCATGAGGATAGGTATTGCCACCGGGCATGTACCGCTTAGCAAAGTTTCTGAGTTGATTACCCTGGAAACTCTTTTGCGGAAGATCAGACTGATGAATCAATCACTAATTCTCGATTTTGGAATCCGCAAACCCCGTATTTCAGTACTGGGACTTAATCCTCATGCCGGAGATAACTCTTTACTTGGAACCGAAGAAATTGAAATAATTACTCCGGCTATTCAGCAGGCGCAAAAAGAAGGCATACTTGCTTTTGGTCCGTTCCCGGCTGACGGATTTTTTGGAGCAGGTTCATTCACAAAATTTGATGGCATACTTTCAATGTATCACGATCAGGGGCTTACTCCATTTAAGGCATTATCATTTGATTCCGGAGTTAATTTTACAGCCGGATTACCTTTTATCAGGACATCTCCTGTACATGGAACAGCATTTGCAATTGCCGGAAAGGGAGAAGCCTCCGAAAATTCTTTTCGTCAGGCTATTTATCTGGCCTGTGACATTTTCAGAAACAGGCAGACTTATTCCGAAATATCGCGTAATCCTTTGAAACATCAAGATATTGAAATTCATAGTGACAGAATTGATGAACTTCCTCCGGATATTTTTAATGCGGAACAGTAATTATGATAGATTATATTAAAGGAGCTATAACTCAGATCACTCCGACATTCCTCACCCTTGAAACAGGTGGAGTCGGATATTTTATCAATATTTCGATTACCACTTTTTCAAAACTTGAAGGTAAAAACGAATTTAAGATTCTGGTACATGAAGTTATCAGGGAAGACAGTCATCAGCTTTTTGGCTTCGCCGACAAGGAGGAAAGAGATATTTTCAGGTTGCTTATTTCGGTTACTGGAGTAGGTGCAAATACTGCAAGAATGATGCTTTCTTCACTTAGTTCTCCTGAAATTGAAAGGGCAATTTTAGGCTCCGATGTAAATGTTCTGAAAAGCGTTAAAGGGATTGGATTAAAAACGGCTCAGCGGATTATAGTTGACCTGAAAGATAAACTGGGTAAACAAGCCGGAAGTGGTGAAATATTTGCCTTTGCAGACAATACCAACAGGGAAGAAGCGTTATCTGCATTGGTAATGCTTGGGTTTGTAAAAAGCGCTGTCTCCAAAGTCCTTGATAAAATCGTCAGAGATGAAAAAAATCTGACTGTTGAGGATATGATAAAGAGAGCGCTGAAGAACTTGTAATTCTGAATAAAAGCCGGATTGGGATCAGGGAAACTATATAAAAATCTTCTGGTATTTTCATATCTTGTACTGTTCGCTTCATTTAGCCTAAAGTCCACAGAAGCAAGTAGCCAGATTGCTTTGCAGGATGGCGGAAAGGCTGATACAACCCGCAAATCAGTATTAAAACTAAAGGACAACTCAGGAATCCCGTGGGAATCGAAGATAAAATCACCGCTTTTCCTCGATAACCCGTCAAATATTAAATCATCAGTAATATACGATCCCGATAAAAATGAATATATACTCTATGAGAAAGTAGGTACTTTCGATTATCGCACACCTGTCCATATGAATCCGGAAGAATTCCGGAAGTACGAATATGCCAGGGAAATGCGCGAATACTGGGAATCACGAATTTCGGGCAATGAATCAGGCTATAGGTCTAATCTGATTCCTCAGATCGAAATAGGCGGAGCAGCATTCGATAAGATCTTCGGAAGCAACACAATCAATATTATACCCCAGGGATCCGCTGAACTGATCTTTGGTATTAATATATCACGCACAGAAAATCCTACTCTTTCAGAAAAACTAAGAACCATACCAACATTCGATTTCAAAGAGAAAATTCAAATGAATGTCACCGGGACTATAGGTGACAAAATGCAGCTGGGTATCAATTATAATACTGATGCCATGTTTGAATTTGAGAACAGGACTAAACTTCAGTATTCCGGGAAAGAGGATGAGATACTAAAAAAAATTGAGGCCGGAGATGTTACACTTCCCCTTACAGGTACCCTTATTACCGGAAGCTACAGTCTGTTCGGACTTAAAACAGAAATGCAATTCGGGAAACTGACTGTTACCACAGTGCTTTCGCAGCAAAAGGGGCAATCGTCTGTGATTGATGTGAAGGGTGGTGCTCAGTTGACAGATTTTGAGCTGTATGCCGATGAATATGAAGCTAACAGGCATTTTTTCCTTTCCCAATATTTCAGAGATACATACGACGATGCATTGAAGAACCTTCCGGTTGTCAGTTCAGGGATGAATATTGAACGAATTGAAGTCTGGGTAACTAATAAGTCAAGCCGGTTTGAGGAAGGCAGTAACCGTAATATTGTCGCTTTCATGGACCTGGCTGAAAACGGGAACCATATTTTCAATAACATACCCGCTTTCCAGGAAAATTCAGGAGCATTAATTTACCCCGATAATAGTGCCAACCGAATGTATGATCAGCTTACTTCCGCATACAGCTCGATCAGAGATGTTGATCAGGTGACAAACGCGTTCGACCCATTATATCCGGGATTTCAGATTGGACGTGATTTTGAGAAGATTGAGAATGCAAGAAAACTTAATGAAAGAGAATTTGATTTCAACAGGCAGCTGGGATATATTTCTCTGAACACTGCGCTGAATACAGATGAGGTCTTAGCTGTTGCCTATGAGTATACACTGGGAGGTCAGCTGTTTAAAGTAGGAGAATTCTCAACCGACGGAATTTCTGCTCCCCAGGCTCTGATACTTAAACTACTGAAAGGGACAACTCTGAGCCCCAAATTACCTACATGGAACCTGATGATGAAGAACATTTATTCCCTTGGTTCCGGCAAACTTGAAAAAAAGGATTTTGAATTGAATGTTCTTTATCAGGATGATAAAACAGGTAACTCAATCAACTACCTCCCTGAAGGAAAGCTTGCAGACAAGATCCTCCTGCAGGTTATGGGGCTCGACAACCTGAATACGCAACTCGACATTGAACCGGATGGCTTTTTTGATTTCATTGATAATATTACGGTTAATGTAGACAGGGGAAAGATCATTTTTCCTGTTATTGAACCTTTCGGAAGCCATCTTAAAAAAATGATTGCTGATACTAAAGTAGCGAGCAAATATATCTTTCAGGAACTTTATGATTCGACTCAGACAGTAGCGCGACAGATGGCCGAGAAGAACAAATTCAAACTGACCGGCCAATACTCATCGGAATCAGGTTCTGAGATCAGACTGAATGCCACAAGTATTCCTCAGGGAGCTGTAAAGGTGACTGCGGGAGGAGTTCCCCTGACTGAGAATACAGATTATACTGTCGATTATAATATGGGGACTGTCAGAATAATTAACAGTGCACTTATTGAATCTCAAACACCTATCCAGGTCTCATTGGAAAGCAATCAGTTCTTTGGATTCCAGACTAAAACACTTGTTGGAACGCATCTAGATTATAAAGTATCGGATAATTTTGATATAGGGGGAACAATACTTCACCTGACAGAAAGGCCATATACTCAGAAAGTCAACTTTGGAGAGGAACCGATTTCAAATACTATCTGGGGATTGAATACATCCTACAAATCAGAATCGCAATTACTCACAAAGATCATTGATAAAATCCCCTTACTTAATACTAAAACACCTTCTACATTCTCCTTTTTCGGTGAGTTTGCTAACCTGATTCCCGGCCATTCAAGGGCAATTTCAAATGCAGGTAATTCCTATATCGATGATTTTGAAGCGAGTGAAATACCTCTCGATCTTAAATCATTTAATGCGTGGACTATTGCAAGTATCCCGCAGGGACAGGAACTTCTGTTCCCCGAATCAAGGTTTAATAATAATCTTGTGAGTGGTTTTAACAGGGCTAAACTTGCTTGGTACGTAATAGACCCGCTGTTTTTACGTAACGGATCGTCAACACCAAGTTATATTAAACAACACCCTGATGAACAATCAAGCCATTTTGTAAGAGAAATATATGAAGATGAAATTTTCCCATATAAAGAGAGTGCCAGCGGGATCCCTACCAATTTAACCGTTCTGAACCTGGCATATTATCCTGGTGAAAAGGGTCCCTACAACTATGATACAGATCCGGGCCCCTATTCTGAAGGAATGAATACAACCGGGAAGCTTAATGATCCTAAATCGAGATGGGGAGGAATAATGAGAGAAGTACTGACCAGCGATTTCGAAACTGCCAATATACAATATGTCAAGTTCTGGGTTATGGACCCTTTTGTTGAAAATCCTGACCAGGAGGGTGGCGACCTGTATGTTAACCTTGGAAATATTTCCGAGGATATTTTACGCGACTCAAGGAAAAGTTTTGAAAATGGTTTGCCCGGCTCACCTGACCTTAAGAATATTGATACTACAGCATGGGGGCGGGTACCCACTGTCCAGGCTGTAGTGCATGCTTTCGATAATGCACTCGAATCGAGGATGTACCAGGATGTGGGTCTTGATGGACTTCAGGACCAGGATGAACAGATCTTTTTTAAAGACTATCTTCAGAAATCATTGCTTATCACAAACCCTGATGTTTATCAGGAGATATTAACAGATCCGTCAAGTGATGATTTTCATTATTTCAGGGGATCTGATTATGATTCTAAGCAACTTGGAATACTTGACAGATATAAAAGATACAACGGGCTTGATGGCAACTCACCAACCTCTGAAATGTCGAAGGAATCTTATCCAACTTCCGGCTCGACACTCCCTGATATGGAGGATATCAACCGCGACAATACCTTAAGCGAAACAGAAAGCTATTATCAGTATAAGGTAAGTATTCGTCCTGGTGATATAAAAGTTGGTTCGAATTACGTGGTTGATGAGATTGAATACGAAGCTACTCTTGCCAATGGCACCAAATCTAAAGTGAAATGGTACCAGTTTAAGATCCCTATCTCGGAATATCAGAAGGTAGTTGGTCCAATTAAGGATTTCAAATCTATCCGTTTTATGAGAATGTTCCTGAGAGGTTTCGAAGAACCGGTAATATTACGATTTGCAAAGCTTGATCTTGTTCGGGCTGAATGGAGAAAATACAACATTTCATTTATGGAGGGTAGCGAAAGAGTCACAGTACCTGAAGCCACTGACGGGACATTTGAAATAAGTTCGGTAAGCATTGAAGAGAATTCGGGAAAAGAACCTGTGAATTATGTACTCCCTCCGGGCTTTGACAGAATTACTGATCCGCAAAATCCTCAGCTGCGGCAACTCAATGAACAGGCAATGGTACTCAAGGTTCAGAATCTTGAAGACGGGGATGCCAGAGCAGCCTTCAGGAATGTTAATCTTGATATCCGGCAATATCGCAAGTTACGGATGGAAGTGCATGCTGAAGCCATGATAGGTCAGCCTTTACAAGATAACGAACTGACTGCATTTATCAGAATAGGGACTGATTATAAAAGCAATTTCTATGAATACGAGATCCCTCTTAAACTAACTGTACCAGGGCGGTATGATAATAATTCGGATAATTCAAGGGCACTGGTTTGGCCCGAAGAGAATAGTTTTAATATAGATTTGTCGGTTCTGCAGGATGCTAAGCAGGCACGCAACAGGCAAATGCAGGAAACCGGTTCTTCATTGAGTGTTTCAGACGTATTTGTTTATGAGCACAATGGAGCCAGAGTCTCTGTTTCGGGTAATCCTAATCTCAGTAATGTGAGAGTCATAATGATAGGAGTCAGAAATCCTATTAAAGCAAGAAACAAGAATACAGATGACGGAAACCCTAAATATGGTGAAGTCTGGGTTAATGAATTGCGTCTCAGTGATTTTGTTGAAAACGGAGGGTGGGCTGCAAATGCTCATTTACAAGCAAGGCTTGCGGATCTGGGTACAGTCGATATGGTTGGTCAGGCCAGCACTCCAGGATGGGGAAGCATCGAAAAGAAAGTAAATGAACGCAGTAAAGAACAGATAACGAAGTACGATCTTTCATCAAGTCTGGAACTTGGAAAATTTTTCCCTGAAAAGATTGGTGTCAGGCTTCCTGTTTATGTTGGTTATTCAGAAACCAGGATCAGACCTCAATATAATCCCCTCGATCCCGATATACTTTTAAATGATGCCCTTGATGCGGCTGCTAATAAAACAGTCAGAGACTCAATAAAGGCTATCTCAGAGGACTTTTCACGTAGAAAAACAATCACGGTGAGCAATGCAGGTATTACAAAACGTGGCGAAAAACCCCATGCATGGGACCTTGCCAACTTAAGCGTCAACTATACCTATAACGAAATTTACAGCAGTAATACCAAAACCGAAATAAATCTTGAAAAAACTTACAGGGGAGGTATTAATTATGATTTCGAGGCACAGCCTGCCAATATTATGCCTTTTAAAAATATTCGATTTCTGAATTCTCCGATCTTCAAACTGATCAAAGACTTCAATTTTTATGCTTTCCCAAAGAGCTTATCATTCAGGACAGACCTTAACCGGTATTATAATGAAATAAAAACGAGAAACATAAATAATCCTTACCTGAAAGTTACCCCCTCCTTCAGAAAGGATTTTGAATGGACAAGAATATATGATATCAAATATGATATAACCCGCCAGCTTAAATTTGATTTTACAGCTACAAATATTGCCAGGATTGATGAACCTGCTGGCGGGGTTGATAAAAAAAGATACCAGAGTGATTATGATAACTGGCGCGATTCAGTGATGACTAACCTGAAAAATTTTGGAAGGACAACTTCATATAATCAATATATAAATGTGACCTATAATATCCCGATAAACAAACTTCCATTGCTTTCATGGGTAAATGCAAACGCAAGGTATGGTTCGGATTATTCATGGCTTGCAGGGCCGCTTTTCCCCGATAGCCTGAATATCAATATGGGGAACACAATTAAAAATCATAATGAGCTGACATTAACTACTATGGCTAATCTGGCATCACTTTACACCAAATCCAAGTTCCTTAAAAATATTGAGAATAATACCAGGCCGGATGCAGCTCAGCGTATGAAGACTGAATTGACAACCGTTACTTATGCAAAGAATAATGTAAACTTCAAAGCGAACAATTTAAAAGCAATTTATCATAATCTTAAAACTAAGGATGTTACAGTTAAGATTGTTGGTAAAAACGGAGCTGAGGTGAAAGGTAAAATGGATATTGTGAATGAGAACAGGGTTAATTTCACCGCAGCCGAACAAGCTGACGGAGCAACAGTAATTGTTGAAGGTAAGATCAAGAAAAGCCGGAATCCGTTTCTGGTGGCAGGAGAATACCTTGTAAGGGCAATGATGGGTGTAAGATCAATAAGTTTGACCTATACATCTTCGCAGGGCCAATTCCTCCCGGGCTATAATCCTGAGACAAAATTTCTGGGGATGTCGAATTATAATAATACTCTTGCCCCGGGATTGCCTTTTATTTTGGGATATGGTGATAAAAACTTCTTTGATAAAGCTGTTACAAACAGATGGTTGTCTACAGATACCCTGATCAATACCCCTGCATCATTCAATAATAAACTTGACATTTCTCTGCGCAGTATGATTGAACCTTTTCCCGGATTGAGAATTGATGTCAATGCCGACAGAAGATTCATGGAAAATACCAGCTCTTATTATATTGCTGATTATAATGGTAATTTCCCTGACAGCACACGTAATCGCCTCATATCAGGAAGTTTCTCGATATCTGTAATATCCTGGGGTACTGCTTTTGAAAAGATCTCAAAATCTAATGATTATGTATCTCCGACATTTGAAGCATTTAAAGCAAATGCAGTTATTATATCAGAAAGAAGAGCTGCAGAAAGAAAAAGGATCGATCCTGGATATGACCCTGATACTGACCCATTAACCGGTGAGCCAATTGAAGGTCCATTTAAAAGCGGATATGGAAGCACCTCCAGGGAGGTACTTATACCTGCATTCCTTGCCGCCTATACAAAATCAAATCCCAGGAAGGTAGGGCTTGGAACCTTCCCTTCAGTTTTAAAGATGATGCCAAACTGGAGAATAAACTTTGATGGATTGTCAAAGTTTGAGTTTGTACAAAGGACATTCAGATCTGTGAATTTAATGCATCAATACCGAAGCACGTATCAGATCGGTTCATATACTACTAATTTGAGGTATGAGGTAGACGGCAGCGGCATATCCTTTATCAGGGACCTTCAGAATAACTATATTCAGCAATATGAAATTGATGTTGTGACTATCACTGAACAATTCAGTCCATTGATAAATATTGACCTGAACTGGAAGAATAGTCTCAGTACAAGGTTTGAATGGANAAAGTCCCGCATAGTCTCTCTTAACCTCACCAGCAATCAGATAGCNGATGCACGTATTAATGAACTGATATTCGGCGCCGGATACAGGTTTGATGATGTTCAGCTTATTCTCAAAACCGGCGGCGGAGGCCAGCGGGCTTTAAAAAGTGATCTTAATCTGCGGCTCGATGTTTCAATTCGTGATAATAAAACGCTTGCAAGAAAACTTGTTGAAGATGTTAATCAACCTGTTGTGGGACAAAAGGTATTTACAATAGGAACAACTGCTGACTACGTTCTCAGTGACAGGTTTAATCTTCAGATCTTTGCCGACCATACTATGAATAATCCATTTGTTGCCAATACATTTCCAACCTCAAATACCAACTTTGGGTTCAGTCTGAAGTTCACTCTTGTACAATAGTCATATCCGACCCTGATAATATTTTTTTCAAGTTTCCCGAAAACGTTTGAAACAAAGTAAATCAGGTCTTTCTATCTGAAAATCAGTCAATATGCGTGAAAATAAATGACTTATAGAAAGCATTTATCCCACCATTATTCATATTTTTGAGTAAAACCATGAGGATTTTTCTTTTTTCTTCAATTTTATTCTCCAAATATGAAAAGCTCAAAACCCCGTTTATCTTTCTGGCAGATCTGGAACATGAGTTTCGGATTTCTTGGAATACAGTTTGGATTTGCTCTTCAAAATGCAAATGTCAGCAGGATCTTTGAGACTCTTGGAGCAAAGGTTGAAAACATCCCAATATTATGGATTGCAGCTCCCGTAACAGGACTCATAATTCAGCCGATAATCGGTCATATGAGCGATAATACATGGAACAGGCTGGGCCGGCGGCGCCCTTACTTTCTAACCGGAGCTATACTGGCATCTCTTGCTTTACTTATTATGCCAAATTCACCGGTTTTGTGGATAGCTGCCGGGATGCTCTGGATTATGGATGCATCTATCAATATATCAATGGAACCATTCAGAGCCTTTGTAGGCGATATGCTTCCTTCAGAACAGCGAACAACCGGTTTTGCCACGCAGAGTTTTTTTATTGGAACTGGAGCTGTTATTGCCTCATTATTGCCTTACGTTCTTACAAATTGGTTTCATGTTCAAAATACCGCACCTGCAGGAGAAATACCATTATCAGTAAAACTATCATTCTACATTGGGGGAGCAGTTTTTATTTTAGCGGTATTATGGACTATCATCATGACAAAAGAATATTCACCTGATGAGCTCAGGGAATTCTCCCCCGAAGAAAAACATTTTGTCAATGATGAGGTGGATACTTTAGATTCTCTCGGCAGCGGAGCATTTATCAGGAGAGGGTTTTACTGGATCGGTGCAGGTGTAATAATAAGTCTGCTTATTTACTTTTATTCTCTTGAGAAACAACTATATATACTATCGGTTGGGGTAGGAATATTTGGTCTGATACAGCTTTTTTCAGGATTTCTGATATCGGAAGGAAAAACTCAAAACGGAATGGTGGTTGTTATGAGAGATCTCTTCACCATGCCAAAGACCATGGGACAATTGGCTGTAGTACAATTTTTTTCCTGGTTTGCTCTTTTTTCGATGTGGATTTATACAACTTCAGCAGTAACAAGTCACATATACGGTACTAAGGATCCTACAAGTGAACTTTATAATCAGGGTGCAAACTGGGTCGGCCTGCTTTTCGGTGTTTATAACGGCTTTGCCGCACTCGTTGCTTTTCTTCTTCCTTTGCTTGCTAAACTTACTAACAGAAGGGTTACTCATTCTATCAGCCTTGTGGCAGGTGGATTAGGCCTGATATCAATTATTCTGTTCCATACTCCTCATTTGTTATTGGTATCTATGATCGGTATCGGACTTGCTTGGGCAAGTATCCTTGCAATGCCATATGCAATACTGACAGGATCACTTCCTGTAAATAAGATGGGTACATACATGGGCATTTTTAATTTCTTCATAGTAATTCCACAAATTCTGGCTGCAAGTATACTGGGATTTCTTGTCAGAGATGTTTTTCATGGAGAAAGTATATATGCCCTTGTCACAGGTGGAATTTCGATGTTCATAGCTGCAGTCCTCATTCTGTTTGTGAAAGATGCTGATGAGGCAAAATCAAAACAATTATAATGAGTATACATGCCTGTATTTTTGATCTTGACGGAGTATTAGTGGATACTGCAAAGTATCATTTTCTGGCATGGAAGAGACTTACCGATCAGCTTGGTATTCCTTTTACAGAAAAAGATAATGAACGGCTTAAGGGAGTCAGCAGAATGGATTCTCTTGAGATTATTCTGGAAATTGGCGACCTCAAAATGGATCCTCGGCAAAAGACCGAATATGCAACTCTAAAGAATAACTGGTACAAAGATTATATAGGAAGGATGACACCTGATGAGATATTACCCGGATGCCTGGAGTTTATTAAAGAGTTGAAATTAGCAGATATTAAGGTGGCTATAGGATCTTCAAGTAAGAATACTTTGATGATCCTTAAGCAGGTTGGCATTATAGAATTATTCGATGCCATTGCAGACGGGAATATCATAAGTAAGGCAAAACCCGATCCTGAGGTATTCATCAAAGCTGCAAATATGGTTGGCTGCAAACCGGCAAATTGTATAGTATTTGAAGATGCGTTGGCAGGAGTAGAGGCTGCCCTTAATGCAGGAATGATATGTGTTGGTGTCGGATCTGCAAAGGTTTTAACAAAGGCTCATTTTGTAGTTTCCGGATTAAATGAAATGACCCTTAAAAAATTAAAAAGTATTGAAAAAGATAGCCGATTATGAATAACTATTACAGAAAGGATAAGTGGCTGATCATCGAAGATGGATTCCACCCTGAAATGAACAGGGAATCGGAAAGCATCTTTTCATTAGGGAATGGTTATATGGGCCAGAGAGCCAATTTTGAAGAACAATATTCAGGGGATAGCCTGCAGGGAACTTATGTTGCAGGGGTATATTATCCTGATAAAACAAGGGTCGGCTGGTGGAAAAATGGTTATCCTGAATATTTTGCAAAGGTCCTTAATACTCCTAACTGGATAGGAATAGATCTATCGGTAAATGGAAAAGAAGTCAACTTATCCTCAGCAAAAATTATCTCTTTTTCCAGAATCCTCAATATGAAAGAAGGCTATCTCGAAAGATCCTTTAAAATCCATGTCTCGAGGAGTAAGACAATTGAAATAAATTCCAGAAGATTTATCAGTATGGCTGAAACTGATCTGGGATTAATAAAATATTCGGTAAAATCTGTAGATTTTGAAGGCCGACTTGACTTCGGGGTTTATTTAAATGCGGATGTCAGAAATGAAGATACCAATTTTGGTAAAAAATTCTGGAAAGAGGTTAGAAGAGAAGTGAAGGCAGGATCAGGTTATCTGATTACAAAAACCTTGAAAACAGATTTCCACGTTGCGACAGGAATGAATTTTATTTTTGAAAAGGATAATGAAACTATTCCGGTAACGCCTGATATTGTCAGTCGCGAAAAATACATATCTAACACATTCACTGTCAGTATAAAGCCGGGAGAAGAGTGCACCCTATATAAATATGTCTCTGTTCTTTCTTCGCTTAATAGTCCAAAGGAATTATTAGCTGATGATTTAAAACAGCGTTTAAAGGAAGCAGTAGCTAAAGGATACAATAAATTGTTTCAGGATCATGTGGAGGCGTGGGAGAATATCTGGTCTACATCAGATGTGGTGATTGAGGGTGATATAGCTGCCCAGCAGGCAATACGGTTTAATATTTTTCATCTTAACCAGACTTATACCGGGAAAGATGAAAGATTAAATATTGGTCCGAAGGGTTTTACCGGGGAAAAATACGGTGGATGTACCTACTGGGATACAGAAGCTTTTGGACTGCCCTTCTTTCTGAAAACAGCAGATCAGAAAGTAGGAAGAAATCTTTTGTTATACCGTTATAAGCATCTTGAAAAAAGTGTCGCCAACGCTGAGAAACTTGGATTTAAAAATGGCGCTGCATTGTATCCGATGGTGACAATGAATGGGGAAGAGTGTCATAACGAATGGGAAATTACATTTGAGGAAATTCATCGAAACGGGGCAATAGCCTTTGCTGTATTTAACTATATCAGACATACTGGTGACAAAGAATACATGTCAGATTACGGACTTGAGGTGCTGATTGGAATATCCCGGTTCTGGAGCCAGAGGACTACATATTCACAAAACCTGAAAAAATATGTGATCCTTGGAGTTACCGGTCCAAATGAATATGAAAATAACGTTAATAATAATTGGTATACCAATACTTTGGCTGTATGGACATTATCATATTGCCTTCAAAACATTGAGATCCTTAAAGTTGAGAATTCGGGTAAGTTAAAAGCTCTTTTTGAAAAAACAAATTTCAACTACGAGTCAGAAACTTCAAGGTGGAAAATGCTTATCAGTGAAATGTACTTTCCATTTGATCCTAAAAACAATATCTTCCTTCAGCAGGATGGATTTCTTGACAAGGAATTAATGCCGGCAAATGAAATCCCTGCCGATGAAAAACCAATAAATCAGCACTGGTCATGGGACAGGATTTTAAGATCATGCTTTATAAAACAGGCTGATGTCATACAGGGATTATATTTCTTTGAAGATAAGTTTGATACGGAGACAATAAGGCGAAATTTCGATTTCTATGAGCCAATGACTGTTCACGAATCTTCATTATCTGCATGTATTCACTCAATCATTGCTTCAAGAATCGGGAGAATAGAAAAGGCCTATGAGCTTTATCTCCGTACTGCCAGACTGGATCTGGATGATTATAATTCAGAGGTCTCTGATGGATTGCATATAACCAGCATGGCAGGAACATGGCTTGCAATAGTCGAGGGTTTCGGGGGGATGAGGATTCAGGATAATGCTATCCGACTTAATCCTTTCATTCCTATTAAATGGCAGTCATACTCATTTAATTCCCGATTCCGGGGAGTCCTTTTTAAAGTTAAAGTAACAAAAACAGATGTGATTGTAAATAATCTTTCCGAAGATGCATTGCAATTGATAATATGGGGAAAAAACTATCAACTGGAAGGATCAGAAAATCTGGTAGTTAAACTGCAAATGGACTTTCCCGCTTGAAAAATATTTGTAAAGCACTCAATTAAAAGAAATATCACTAATTAATCAGATTATGGAAAAATTGTTTATATGGGCTGCTGCTCTGATACTTGCAATTGTATTTGTACTGGCAGGATGTTCATTTTTAGGAAGGAAGAAGGAAGTTAAACCTTTTATATCCGAAGTAATACATCCTGAGTGGTCAGGAAGTTCGGTTTTGTATGAAGTTAATGTCAGACAGTATACGCCCGAGGGAACTTTCAATGCGTTTGCAGAACATCTGCCCAGATTAAAAGCATTGGGGGTGGATGTATTATGGTTCATGCCAACTTTCCCGATCGGTGTTCTGAACAGGAAAGGAGAACTTGGGAGCTATTACTCTGTAAAAGACTATATGGATGTAAATCCTGCCTTTGGAACCCTTGACGATTTTAAAACCATGTTAAATAAGGCTCATGAACTTGGTATGCATGTAATGCTGGACTGGGTGCCTAATCATACTTCATGGGACAATAAGCTTACTATTGATCATCCCGAATGGTATATAAAGGATTCTTCAGGGAAATTCACTCCTCCAATCGGAACTGACTGGACCGATGTAATTCAGCTTGACTGGTCACGGAAAGGACTTCAGGATTACATGATTGAAGCACTCTCTTTCTGGACAAAGATGGGTGTCGATGGTTTTCGTGTTGATCATCCCCATAACACACCAAAAGAATTCTGGGAAAGAGCAAGGGTAGAACTTACAGCGATTAAACCTGTTCTCTTATTGGCTGAAATTGAAGATCCAGCTTTCCTTGTGAAAGGGTTTGACATGAATTACGCATGGGAATTGCATCACCTTATGAACAGTTTGGCTCAGGGAAAGGATAGTGTAAATAAACTGGCTAAGTATTATAACAAGGAATGGTCAGTATATCCGAATAATGCATACAGGCTTCAGTTCCTTACCAACCATGACGAAAACTCATGGGCCGGAACCATTGATTCATTAATGGGTGATGCCCAACAGATATTTGCTGTCTTAATCTTTACTGCCCAGGGTGTCCCTTTGATTTACAGCGGACAGGAAGTATGTCTTGACAAAAAGTTAAAATTCTTTGTTCGGGATACTATAGAATGGGACACGTGTAGTCTGACCGGATTTTATAAGAATATGATTTTATTAAAGAAACAAAATAAGGCACTCTGGAATGGAGATTTTGGAGCCCCAATGGTAAGGCTGAATACCAACAAAGACAACAGAGTCTTTGCCTTTTACAGGGAGAAAGACAATAACAGAATTATAGTCTTTTTAAATCTCAGTAAAAAGAGTATAGCGTTAAAACCCGATCTTGAAAATTTGGAAGGGGAATATTCAGAATATTTTACAAAAATGAAAATATCAATTCCATTGAATGACTCACTTCTGCTTGAGCCGTGGGGATATAAAGTATTGGTAAGATAGGACTGAGTGTCAGCCCAATCCCGGGAGATGGAGTGATCTGATTCACTACACACTAAAAACCCTGAAGTTGTATCGAAAGAGATACAAGAACATATTTCTTTTATTCTTTAAAAATAATCAGATTATTTAATTTAATTTAGCAAAAGGCGTATAAAAGAGTATAAAGAAAATGCACAAGGGGCAGGTTACAATAAAGGATATTGCAAAAGAGCTTGGAATTTCTCCATCAACTGTTTCAAAGGCCCTGAAAGGTCATCATGATATTAGCAGTTCGACAAAACAGTCGGTGAAGGATCTTGCTGAAAAATGGAATTATAAACCCGACCAGGTTGCTTTAAGCCTGAAGAGCGGACTGAGTAAAACAATAGGTGTTATCGTACCTGAAATAGTACACTATTTTTTTTCAACAGTAATTAGTGGTATCGAAGATCTGGCATATGATTCAGGATATCATGTGATGTTTTGCCAGTCAAGTGAATTATATGCCAGGGAGGTTAAAGCTGTTGAGACTCTCCTTTCTAACAGGGTTGACGGAATACTTGTGTCAGTTTCCAAAGTGACTTATAAATTTGACCACTTCAAAAAGATCCTTGATAATGGTATTCCACTGGTTTTTTTCGACAGGATCTGTGAAGATATTGATACCGACAGGGTTGTAGTCGATGATGAGATAGGAGCTTATGAAGCAGTAAAGCATCTCATTGAAATTGGCTGTAAAAATATTATTCATCTTTCCGGTCCTCCGAACCTTTTAATAGGAAAGAGCCGTAAAGATGGCTATCTGAGAGCTCTGAGAGAATATAATATACCTTTCAACGCTAACAATATTATAGAGTGCAACACCATGGAGGAGGCATCATTAATTGTTCCGGAATTATTGAACAGAGTTGATAAACCTGATGGGATTTTTGCTGTAAATGATCTGACAGCTGCATCGGCGATGAGAATAGCATTAGACAGAGGATTTAGAGTGCCCGAGGACATTGCAGTAGTGGGATTTACAAGCGGATTGATTTCAGATATAACAAATCCAACCCTTACTTCAGTTGAACAGCATGGATATCTTGTCGGCAGAGAAGCAATCAGGTTGCTGATTGACCGTTTGGAGAATAAAGAGGACTTTCCATCACAAACAAAAATCATTAAAACTGAACTGGTAAAAAAGGGTTCTACATTAAGGAAATAGTTTAATATTAGAATTTCAATAAAAAGATCCCTCCTTATTATCTAAATTTTGTTATTTAGGTACATTCTAAATAACAAAATTCGTATTATTTCAGAAAACGTTTGAAACAAAGTTAATAAGCAATTTCTATCTGGATTATATTCAAGGTAATTATTCATTATCACCATGTTATCCTGAAAAAATTAGTGTTTATTTCATTTTAATTTATTTATAATTCGAATTTAATTTGTAAATTTCGTTAACCGTTAATGTGCATGCAAATCACTATTAAGAAGTACATAATATTTATACCTAATATCTAACCAACCTTAACAAAAATAACTATGGGAACTAATCGAAATTATGTATTACTATGGAGGAGAGGTATTTTATCTCTTCTCATTTTTGGCTTTGCGATCAGCATTGCCTTCGGTCAGGGAAGGACCGTAAAAGGTAAAGTCACTTCCGCAAGTGAAGGAGCACTACCAGGAGTAAACATTGTACTCCAGGGAACAACACAGGGAACCATGACTGACGTTAATGGTGACTATAGTATTGCAGTTCCTGGTACTGAGGCTGTACTGGTATTCTCTTTTATCAGTTATGCCTCTCAATCAATTATCGTTGGCGCACAGGCTATAATTGATGTAGTTCTGGTTCCTGAGGTAAGTACCCTTAATGAAGTTGTGGTTGTAGGGTACGGTTCACAGCGGAAAAAAGATATTACTGGCGCCGTCTCAAATATAAAATCTGAAGAATTCAATAAAGGCGCTATCACCAATGCTGCACAATTGATCGCTGGTAAGGCGGCAGGTGTGATGGTCACAAACAGCAGTGGTGACCCAGGAGCTAATGCCTCTATCCGTATTCGTGGTAATTCTTCGGTAAGAGCAGGTAACGATCCTCTTATTGTTGTGGATGGAGTTCCCCTCTCAGGTGGCAATACTACAGCAGATGGAGACCTTCAGACACTGGGCAGCACATCAAGTGCACGTAACCCGATGAATTTCATTAATTCCAGTGACATTGCAAGTATTGACATTCTTAAAGACGCTTCCGCTACAGCAATTTACGGTTCACGTGGAGCGAATGGTGTAATTATGATTACAACCAAACAAGGCTCAGCTGGCTCCAATGGTATCGAGTACGTCGGTTCTGTTAGTATAGGATCTATTTCTCACAAATTAAAACTTCATAATGCCGCTGAATTCGCCGCGATAGCTCCTACACAGGATCAGGGTGGAAGTGTTGACGCATTGGATGCAATTCTGCAAACCAGTATTTCCCAGAACCACAATTTAGCTTTCAATGGGGGAAATGATAATATGAAATACCGCCTTTCTCTTGGCACTCAGGATCAGCAAGGTATCGTTAAAACAAGCGGTCAGAAGAAATATACTGCAAACCTGAATGTGAATCAGAAGTTTTTTAATAATAGAGTGACATTAAATACTGGTCTTATCTATTCAGTTGTAAATGACAACTATGCTCCTATATCAACAAATGCAGGTTTCGAGGGTAGTCTTATTGGTAATGCTCTTGTGTGGAATCCTACCAGAGCGCTCATTAAACCAGATGGAACTTATGATCAGTTCTCTATTAGTGACACCAACCCGTTGGCTCTTCTTGATTATTTTCATGATAAAGCCAAAACCGATCGGTTTCTCGGGAATATGTCTGCTACAGTTAAAATTATTGAAGGTCTTGAATATAAATTAAATTTAGGCGCTGACCGTTCAACTTCAGAAAGAGGTATTGAAATTTCAAGTTTGTTGAACCGTCAGGATATCCTTGGCCGGGGCTTTGCAAGTGTAATCGGTTTAAATACCAACAGTTTTCTGGTTGAACATACTTTAAACTATAATAAGAGTTTCACCGAGAAGATTCGCTTCACAGGATTATTAGGATATTCCTACCAGACATTCGATCGCGCAGGGAAGACTATTTCAGGCCGTGATTTTGCGTTTGATCAGGTTTCCTACATTAACCAATTGCAGGCAATATCACAAGCCAACAGGAATATCTCTTCCTACAAAGATCCAAAGAATGAATTGCAGTCATATTTTGGCAGGGTGAATTTTAACCTGTTTGAAAAATTCATGTTGACAGCCACAATTCGTGCTGATGGTTCAAGTAAATTTGGTGCCAATAATAAATATGGTTACTTCCCCTCATTTGCTTTTGCTTACCGTCTCTCGGAAGAAAAGTTTATTCCCAAGGTCTTCAATGATTTAAAAGTACGTTTTGGCTGGGGTAAAACAGGCAACCAGGAGTTCCCTGCCGGCGCTTCCCAGGCTCAATACGAAATTACCCGTGACGGTTTAAAAAGATCTCAGTATGATAATCCTGACTTAAAATGGGAAACTTCAACAACTTTAAACCTGGGTATCGACTTCTCATTGTATAATAGCAGAATTTCCGGTTCGGTCGAATATTTCAACAAGCAAACTGTTGACCTGCTCTTTAACGCAGAAGCTGCAATGCCAGGACCTTCAGGAGCCAGAAGATGGACAAACCTTGATGCCACTGTAACCAACAAAGGATTTGAAATTGGTTTAAACGCAATGCTTGTTAAGACTGAAGATATTACCTTCAGTGTTGGGGGTAATGTAAGTTTCCTTCAGAATAAACTGACTAACTTCAGCGGGGTAGTTGAAACCGGTCTTTTAACCGGACAGGGCATATCAGGTACTCCAAGTGAGCGTTTTGTTAATGGCCAGCCGCTTAATGTATTTTACATGTTGGAATTTATGGGCTTAGATGCTTCAGGACTTGGTATTTACAGTGATTCAAAACAATATATACACGATCCCAATCCAAAGACTATTCTTGGTCTCGTTTCCAGTGCGACCTATAAAAACTTCGATCTGTTAGTTAACTTTAATGGTACATTTGGCAACTATCTCTACAATAATACAGCTACAAGTGTACTTGTGGTTAGTAATCCAAGCAAAGGGAGAAATACATCGCCGCTTTACACTATCGCAGGTGAAAGTAATTCTAATGCACTTAAAGCCTCTACGCGATACCTTGAGAAAGGAGATTATTTACGTCTTAACAACCTGACATTAGGTTATACTGTGAAAGGTTCTCCTCTGATTTTTAAATCATTGCGTTTTACCCTGACTGGTCAGAATCTTTTTGTCATCACGAAATTTACCGGATTTGATCCTGAAGTTAATGTAGATAAAAACATTAACGGAGTACCATCGGCTGGTCTTGAGTATACGCCATATCCATCAGCGAGAACATATACGTTCGGAATTAGCGCATCATTTTAAATAATTTAGAAACTTTATATTATGAAAAATATTAAGATAAAAATACCGGCTGCAATTGCAATCATCATTTTTGTATTTGCCGGTTGTTCAAAACTGGATGAAAAACTACAGGACCGGTTAACATTAACACAGGTAGAAGCGGCTAACGCAAGTACTACACCAGACATTTCAGCTCTGTTAACTGAATCGTACAAAACCCTCGCGAACTGGCACGGTCCCTTAAATTCTTTCGTAGGTGATCAGACAGGAGACGAAATGATCGCTCCTACACGCGGAGGTGACTGGGATGATAATGGCGCACTTCGGGTATTACATCAACATAAATGGGATCCAGATAATGCAAACTTAGCTGCTTTCTTTAATGCTTTGGCTTCCGGATTATTTTCCGCAACTGACCTTCTTCAATTCAAGCCAAGTGCACAGCAGGAAGCTGAAGCACGCTACATCAGAGCCTTTTATGTGTTCTGGCTTTGCGACGGATGGGGACAGGTTCCAATGCGTGAACCAGGAGCGCCACTTGCAAATATACCAACAGTTATGACCAGCTCTGAAGCAATTAATTTTGTAATCTCTGAGCTGAAAGCGATTCTGCCCAACCTTCCTGATAATGTTCCGCCTACGCAGGCCTCCAAGGCTGCAGCAAATGCGCTATTAGCCAAAGCATATCTGAATAAGGCAGTTTTTGAAAGCACGGATCGTAAAACATTCACCTTTGGCGCCGAGGATATGAATTCAGCTATTACATATTGTGATGCCATCATTACCTCAGGAAAATATGCACTGGAAGCTAACTATTTCGACAATTTCACCTTCGATAATGGTACAAACTCCTCAGAGTTGATTTTCTGTACCAACAACATTGCAGGCGTTCAGTCAAATAGTATGAGGCCATTTTGGATGTCTGGATTACATTACAATCAAACTCCCAGCGGATGGAACGGATTTACTGCCCTGGCTGATTTTTATAATTCTTTTGATGCTACCGACACACGGAGAGGCATGGAATTACCAGAT
>JGI20214J51650_10000532_pt1 | contig 23723 bp, 19 predicted proteins | sample WetSurMetagenome_FD_51650 | JGI IMG/M metagenome (IMG submission 51650) | reverse complement strand
AGCTTAGATGTATTATAAAATTTTAAGCTCCTTAACCAGATTAATCAGCTGGACCCGGCTCTTAACATTTGTTTTAATATATATTCTGTGTGTATGATCTTTTACCGTTTGCAGACTGATAAATAATCTGTCGGAAATTTCTTTGTTGCTTAATCCATTGCAGATTTCCCGTACAATATCTGTCTCTCTTGGAGATACTTCATATTTTTCACAAAACTCTTCAAATGAGAGATCCTTTGCAGGTTCAGTCAGGAAGGCTGAGAGTAATGTCCCATAATTAAGGTAGACAGGCAGAAATGTATTTCCGGCGAAAAATGTAAAAATGAAAATTATGGCGAGGTATGGCTGTGAAACATAAAACAGCAACGGAGTGCACTGGAAAATCATGACAAGAAATGTCGCGGGAGCTATTATCTTTCTGTCATAGGAATGGATTACAGGTCTTTCTTTTCCAGGAAATAATATGACTAAAGAAACCAAAGTTGAATAGAGGAAATTCATACACAGAAAATAATCCTTTATGAGTGATACAGGTTTTAACTCTTTCGTTTTTGCTATAAAATATCCAACTATTATAATTATTAAGAAATTAACCAGCAGGAAAAAGAATACAAACCAGTTGCTTGTGTTTCTTCCGGATGTTGCAAATGAAAACTGTATAATCATTAACCATGCAAAGACTAGGAATGGTAACCCTAAAAGCATGGCAATGTCTGAAAATCTGGCAAGTAGTTCAGCTGAAATATAGGTTGAGAGAAAAGCTTTGATTACTGCTTGTCCCCATATGCCATAAAATCCGAAAGTATATATGAAAACCTGATAATAGAACAGTGTTGAGAAGATTTCATGATGATATTTGTTCCTTAACCTTGAAGAAAGAACAACACCTCCTGCAGCAAGAGCTACCGATAGAATAAATATTAAATATCCAAGAAAGTGCAACATTTTATAAAGATATTAAAATCAAACGAAACTATAAGTTCAAAATTAGCCACTACCAAAGTATTGAACTACATACTAAAGTAGTAAAGTAAAAAATCACTACTAAAGTATGAAGACCGTAGAATAGACGTGATCTAAATTTGCCATATAAATATTCACCGGATTTTTAAATTTAAATATCTTAAATATGGAAACAGATTCTGAATACAAATTAGTTCCGGATTTTGGTTATTGTTTCGGAACAGGCTGGAGGGTTATGATGGATAATTTCCTCAGGTTGTTGCTGGTGGTTATCATTCTGTCAATTGTGACTGCACCTTTAAAAATGTTCAATTGGCATTTTGATTTGTCAGATTTGCATAAGTTACCTTACGATTTGGGGCACAACTTCGGGCATAATATTAAGAATATCTTACCTTTTGGGGCATTAGGAATATTTGCAGCCTTTTTCGGATTAATCGCTATGCTCTATGCATTTCTGGTTGCACCGGTCTTTGAATATGGGGGGAGTATGATCTTTGTACAGGCAGTAAGGAAGATCAAACCCGATTTTGAGTACCTGATCAAAGGATTCATGGAAAACTATCTTCATATAATACTTGCCAACCTTTTGGTATTTGCACTTGTTGTACTGGGATTATTCGCACTTATTATTCCTGGAATTATAATCGGATGCAGGCTGGCCTTTGTCTCCTTTATAGTTATGGATAAAAAACTCGATCCGTTTGAAGCGGTGGAATTAAGCTGGAAGCTTACTAAAGGGTATGGGTGGCAGATCTTCTTAATGGGATTTGTTTCAATCTTTATTGCCATCTTCGGTTTTATAATATTTATTGTTGGGATATTTCCAGCTTTTGTGTGGATATGCAGTTCTTTTGCTGCACTTTACGAATCGGTACTCAGGGAGAAGGAACCTAAGGTTGAAGTGATAGTAGCATAAAGCTGTTACCTAATCCACAGATCCATTCTTGGTGATCGACCTCATTCTCTTTGTGGCTGTCTCATCAGTCCATATTAGGCTGTCTCAAAAGTCAAAATCCATTAACCGCAGAGCTCGCAAAGTCGAGTCCCGATAGCTATCTGGAGCTATCGGGACTTCGTAAAGATCACCGAGAACTATAGATCTATATTTTAACTTCGCGAGCTTTGCGTCCACATTGCGTGCTTTGCGGTTAAAAGGACTTTTAAGACAGCCTCTTAATTTAAAACAGAAAGAAGAGATTCATTATTCAATGTTGAGCATTAATAATTGACCGTTAATCAAAAAGAGATAATATCAGATGTAAAAATCAGTGATGAATGATGTTTTATATTATTAGTTTATTAATTTTAGGACTGGTCATATGAATATTGACTTCATACAAATCTGAAATTTTGATAGAGTACATTTCTTTTATTCCAGTATAAATAAAACCGATATTCAAATTCTATATCTCTTGATAATTTATTAACCAAATCAGGTATCAATATGAAATCAGTATTTAAAATTTTCCTTATCGCTGCAATGATCAGCTTTCCGCTCAGCTTGAACAGCCAGGTTAAGATCGATCTTAAAAAACAGGTAATAACAATTGACAACAATGCAAAAGCAAATGCCAAGAAAGAGGTAGCCAAGGATCAGAATAAGAAACAAAACCAGGGAACCCAGGATAAAGAGGCTGCTCCGGAAAAAAACGAAACAAAGACCACAGAAGGAAACAACTCAAAAACCGATAGCAAAACAGATGTACAGGAACAACCCTCTTTGCAATCCTCTTCAACTTATGATTTTATCCCTGGTGATAAAGTAATATTGTTCGATGATTTCAGCCAGGATGCTGTTGGTGATTTTCCTGCATTGTGGACCGCAAATGCCGCCGGAGAGATCAATACCCTGAATATTGCTCCTGGTAAATGGCTCAATCTGAATAGTACAGACGGAAATTATTTTATTTTAAAAAGTATTGATTTTCCTAAGAATTTCATCATTGAATTTGATATAGTTCCAAAGAAAATTGGAGGTCGTATTGCAGCTGGTCTTATATTGTATGGTGAGGATAAGCCTAAGGAAATGGACAATGGCCCTCATCCCGGCACTAGTGGTATAATTATTTCAATTGAAAAAGAACGCTGGAATACAGCGGGATACAAAACAAGTGAAAGCGCAATGATTACGGGATCATCAGCAGTAAATCCCGTTGAACCGGAAAAAGTGAATCATGTCATTATCTGGGTACAGAACAGAAGATTCCGGATTTATCACAAACAGGCAAAAGTGCTGGACATGCCTACCAATGTTTATGATGGAACAAAATTTAACCGCTTATGTTTCAGATTATCAAGAGGTGCTTCCTGCGGTTCATACATATCCAATATCAGAATTACAAGTGCAGCCCCCGATATGCGCAGCAAGCTATTAACAGAAGGAAAACTGATTTCTTATGGAATATATTTCGATGTGAACAAAGATGTTGTAAAGCCTGAATCATACGGAACCCTTAAAGAGATCGCCAGCGTACTTACCGAAAACCCTGAAGTTAGAATCAAGATTGTCGGACATACAGATAGCGATGGTGCAGATCCTGCTAACCTCGATCTTTCAAAACGCCGTGGATCATCTGTAAAAGATGCTCTGGTTAAGGATTTTGGTATCGATGCTTCCCGTCTAGAATCAGATGGAATGGGTGAAACACAACCAGTTGCTCCGAATGACAGTCCTGTTAATAAAGCTCTTAACCGAAGGGTGGAATTTATTAAGCTTTAGAACTTCACTACAATAATTGGTTTTTGTTTATTCATTTGGCCAATGCAATCAGAAAAAAGAATAAACTTTATGCCTGCAGTTGTGTTGATATATTACAGCTTAAATGAAAAGATAAAATATTTAGTATGATACTCTATATTTACCATCATTTTGTAACTTTATATTCTAATTTAATAAAATTCTAAATCATGAAAACTCGATTAATTTTCCTATTACTTGTTTTGACGGTAGTGTTTCCTTTAGTCTCAAATGGTCAGGGATGGATTGTAAGAAGGGCTATTAACAGAAAGATTGAGCAAAAAGTAGATTCGGCAGTCGATAAAAGTGCTCAGGACAAAGCCAGAGAAAAAGAACAATCAGATCAGAATCAATCTGATAAATCATCTACTACGGAGAAGAGTGGCACCAAAGGATCGGGTCGCGGATTGTTTGGCGGAAAAATTGACATCAAATACAATGATGAGTACAAATTCACTGGCAGGATATATATGCAGATGGAAACATATGATAAAAAAGATGTGAATAAGTCGGACTTTTTTACCTATTTCAATCCGGCTAGTGTGAATGCAGGGATGGAAGTCAAACCACTGGATACTAAAGATAAAGAACAGAGTTACCCAACTGCTTTCATCTTTGACACTGAGAATAAGTGCTTCATTATGATTATAGAAAATGCTGATTCCAGAACAGGTATTATCTCAACAATTCCATCCGATTCAGCAATTGCCGCACAAGCCAAAAATCAGAAAGGAGAAAAAGCAGCTCAACCAACCATAACAAAAACAGGCAATTCACGTGTCATTGCCGGGTATAAATGCGATGAGTATAAGATAGTTGAAGCAGAAAAAGAGGGTTACTCAAATGCCTGGATGACAAAGGATGTCAAACTGAAAGCAGACAAAAGGAACTGGGGTAAGGCAGGTATGCCAACATATTATAACTATCCGGGTTTTGAAGGTTCTATGATGCTTGCAGTGGAATCATTCGATAAGAATAATAATCCTACGATGAAGATGGAGACTAAAGAGATCAATGAAAACTTTAGCCATTCAATATCAACTGTAGGCATCACATTTATGAAGATGAATTTTGGTCAGGCTGGTAAAAAGTAAAGTCTTTTCCCGCTGATTTCGCTGATCAGCGCAGATCTTGAATATTATATTCTGCGAAAATCTGCGCAATTAGCGGGAAATATTTCTAAAGCTTTTTCAGTTTTGCAAATCTCAGAAGGAGCTTTTTGCTCCCATCTTTTTCGAACTCCACTGTAGCCGTGGTATTAGGAGGTTGACCTTCCATTGATCTGATTATTCCTCTGCCAAACCGTTCATGCTCTACAATATCTTCCACTGAAAAGAGGGAGGAATCACTTCCGGTAAAAGGGGTATTGATTTTACTTTCTGCACCCGGAATCTTTTTAAACCTCTCTTCCCTGGAATATGAATGTGGTTCCTCACGAATGGTTGCAGGTTTCCCGGCTGCTGGCATATTGTTATTAAAAGGTTTTCCACCGCTCTGCGGATAGTGCAGAAATTGCTGATCAATTTCCCGCAGGAAACGACTGGGACTGCATCTTTCAAGATTACCCCATTTATACCTGTTCAGAGCATAACTGAGAGTTGCCTGTTTCTCTGCTCTGGTAACTGCTACATAAAAAAGACGCCGTTCTTCTTCAAGTTCACGGGCACTGCCCGATGACATTGGTGATGGGAACAGGGTATCTTCCATTCCGACAATATATACATGCTTGAATTCCAGCCCTTTGGCTGAATGCATGGTCATTAAGGTAACTTTGTTGCGGTCTTCCTCATTTTCATTATCCTGGTCGGTAAGTAAAGCCACATTGGCCATATAAGCCTCCAGACTTGCAGGTTCTCCATTGGTTTCTGCAGCCTCTGTAAAAACTTTAATAGCATTCAGAAGCTCTTCCAGGTTTTCATAACGGCTTATTTCTTCAGCCAGTATGCCATCTTTAAGTTCTCTCATTATGCCTGACCCAAGCGCAATTTCTCTTGCTTTTGTAAATGCATCTTCAGTATCTGCATTGAGCCGGAGATTATTAATTACATCAGTATACATTGATAACTTCCTCACTGTCCCGGCATTAAAATGTTCAGGATACTTCCCGGCCTCCTGAAGAATGGTCCAGGGTGTCAGATCAAAAGCGGCAGCAAGTTCAAACAATTTTTGAACTGATGTATCCCCGATACCTCTTTTGGGATAGTTTATGGATCTCTTTAATGCCTCCTCATCCTCTGGATTAATTACCATTCTGAAGTAAGCTAATACATCTTTAATCTCTTTACGCTCATAAAATGACAATCCGCCATATATTTTATACGGTATATTCTTTCTACGGAGCGTCTCTTCAAATATCCTTGATTGGGCATTGGTTCTGTAAAGAATTGCAAAATCCAACCAGTTAAGCTGCTGCGAAAATCTCTTGTCAAAAATATCCGATGCAACGTTGAATCCTTCTTCAGAATCGGTCATTGCCTGAAAAACCTGTATCTTTTCCCCGGTCTCGTTCATTGAGTAAACATTCTTTTGAATCTGACCTTCATTGTTAGCGATGATAGTGTTTGCCGCATTCACAATTGTTTGCGTGGACCTGTAGTTTTGTTCAAGTTTAAAAAGCTGATAATCATTATAGTCATTTTTAAATTCAAGAATGTTCTCAATTCTTGCACCTCTGAATGAGTAAATACTCTGAGCATCATCTCCTACAACACAGATATTCTGATGAGTTGCAGCAAGCTTCTTAACGATAAGATATTGTGAATAGTTTGTATCCTGGTACTCATCAACCAGGACATAACTGAACCTTTTCTGATAAGCAGACAGTACATCAGGGAAATCCCTGAAAAGAATGTTAGTATTCAGTAAAAGATCATCAAAGTCCATTGCATTGGCTTTAAAACAACGGGAAGCATAAGTCCTGTAGACATCGGCAAGAAGAGGCATCCGGCTCGACTTATCATAATCCTGCATCAAAGGATCTGCTAAATACATTGATGCGGTTACAAGATTGTTTTTTGCGGTAGATATTCTTGATGAAATGACTCCTGGTTTGTAAATATTGTCATCAAGATTAAGTTCTCTTATTATAGATCTTATGAGGCTTTTCGAATCTGATGAATCGTAAATGGTAAAACTTGATTTGTATCCAAGTCTGTCAGCTTCCATCCTCAGAATCTTGGCAAAAATAGAGTGGAAAGTACCCATCCAAAGATATCTTGCTATTTCAGGACTAACAATCCTTGTGATCCTCTCCTTCATCTCCCTTGCCGCCTTATTTGTAAATGTCAACGCCAGTATTTTTCCGGCCGGGATACCCTTCTGAAGAAGATGAACTATACGGTAAGTAAGGACTCTGGTTTTACCTGCACCCGCTCCTGCAATTACAAGAGAAGGTCCTTCAGTATTTATAACTGCTTGTTTCTGAGACTCATTCAGATCGTTTAGATAGTTGGTTGTCATGCGATTATTTAAATTACAGCGTAGCAGGTCCGGCAAATTTAGCAATAACAAGGTTTGACTCATTGTATGTTGGAAATTAATGCATGAATATTTATTAACATCTTAAATGTTTATACTATATCCATTATGAAGGTGGGCTAATATGTTGAACTTGCTTTATAACTCAATTAAGGGGGATCAGGCTGGAAATAAGAAAGATTTTATGCAGATAAACCTCCGATACCTTTATTTTTTATTATACTTGTATAAGATAATATTGAATTATCGAAAGTTTATTTATTATATGAAGACACAAATGTTTTCATAATGGGTCAGAGCATATTTCTTGGATTATTGCTGATTGCCACCGGAGCCTTCTCTGCCGGTAGTTTTGCTATCCCTTTCGGGAGGATAAAGGGTTGGAAATGGGAATCTTACTGGCTTATCTTTAGCTTTGGGGCCTACATCCTTTTCCCTTTGGCAGCCTGTCTTGTTTTTGCTCCGGATTTTTTATCCGATTTTAAGGAAATTCCATTTGGAATTATCATCAGGGTCTTTCTCCTTGGTGCTGTTTATGGAATTGGTAACTTATCATTTGGCTTGTCATTACGTTACCTGGGAATCTCACTTGGATATGCATTATCTTTAGGTCTTATGCTTGCTATAGGCACACTTATTCCACCTGTCCTTGATGGCCGGCTTAAAGTTATGATTGACAATTCGGGTGGTGATCTCCTGATTTTTGGCGTATTAGTTGCCTGTTGTGGCATTGCTCTTTCAGGTTGGGCAGGCTATCTCAAGGACAGAATTATTTCAGATGCTGAAAAACAAAAAAGTATAACTGAGTTCAATTTTCTTAAAGGCCTGGCTGCCGCTTTACTTGTCGGAATAACAGGATCAGCTATGTCGCTGGGATTTGAAGAGGGACTTCCTGTTGCTGAATTTGCTGAAAAGACAGGAGTTGATCCTTTATTCACAACAATGCCTGTTATGCTTTTACTGCTTTCAGGGACGTTTGTAACTACCGTTGTATGGTGTCTCTTACTTGGATTCAGGAACAGCTCATTAAAGAATTATATTCAAACTGACTCTTCCGCATCACTGGCAATGAATTACCTATTTGCTCTCACAGCCGGTTTTCTCTGGTTCATTCAGTTTATTCTTTTTGGTATGGGAAAAAGCAAAATGGGCCCCTATACTTTTACATCTTGGGGTATATTAATGGGGCTCACAATAGTATTTGCAACATTGTGGGGCTTGTACAGAAAAGAGTGGAAGGGAGCACCAATAAAAGTATATGCTATTATGATAATTTCATTATTGATAATAATTATCTCATCATATATAATAGGTATCAGCGGTTCAGTATAGAATAAAAACCTTAATTTATGACTTCACGTGAAAGAGTTCTGGAAGCAATCAACCACGGACAGCCTGATAAAGTTCCTGTTGACATGAGCGCTACACCGAGTTCCGGAATATCTGCAATAGCATACAGTAATCTTCTCAGTTATTTAGGGTACAATAATCTTCCGGTGCAGATCTACGATGTTGTACAGCAGCTTGCCCAGCCCGACATGATTCTTCTTGACAGATTTGGAGTTGATGTACTTGATATTGGCCGTATGTTTAATGATCTTCCAGCTGACTGGTATCCTGTCAGAATGGCCAACAATTCTAAAGCCTTCTATCCAAAATGGTTTCATCCGGTTCTCCAGCCAGATGGTTCTTTTCTAACCTTTGATGATGACGGGAAAAGGATTCTTTCAAAAATGCCGGTTGGTGCAACTTTTTTCGATCAAACCTATTTCCCATATGTAGATGGGTATCCCGTTAACTTCAAGCAGCTTGATGCCGAAATGAACCGTATTATGTGGGCCCGCCATGCTCATAGCCCATGGGATCATGCAGGTGAATCAGATTTTTGGGAGAAGCTTCGTGAAAAGACAATATACCTGAGGAATACTACTGATAAGGCACTACTGGTTGTTTGCGGATGTAACCTTTTTGAATGGGGAACCTTTCTGAGAAGAATGGATAATTTCCTGATGGACCTTATGTGTGATCAGACAAATGTTGAAAAACTTCTTGATGAGCTATTGAAAAGGCATCTGTCCACACTTGAAAAAGTATGTAAGGCTGTTGGTGATGTGGTTGACATAATACGCTTTGGAGATGACCTGGGAATGATGCAGGGACCATTTATGTCACCCGAAATCTACAGACAACTTTTTAAACCTCGTCATAAGATATTATGCGATTATGTTAAATCGCATAGTCAGATGCATACCTTCATGCATTCCTGTGGCTCAATATCTTTACTAATGCCGGATTTAATTGAGGCTGGAATTGAAATATTCAATCCGGTTCAGACAAATGCATTTGGAATGAATCCCATGTTTCTCAAACGGGAGTTTGGAAAGGATTGCACCTTCTGGGGTGGAGGAATTGAAACAGCCGGGACACTCAACGAAGGCCCTGCCAGAAAAATACATGACCAGGTATTGGAACGTCTGGAGATATTTTCAAGTGGAGGAGGTTTTGTGTTCAATACTGTTCATAATATTCTTCCTGATGTTCCGCCACAGAATATAATAGCTATGTTCGATGCTGTTGCTGAATTTAATAACCGGAAATAGATATCAGAAAAGGCGGTCTGTAAAGTCCTTTGGAAACCTTGGGGAGGACCTAAGTGTCGCTTTGTGGTAAAACATAAATCATTGATACACAAAAGAACACTACGGTAATTTAAAGCTTAATACTGGTTGATATTTTATTCTAATTATATATTCTGATAGACATTGAACTAATATGAAAAAGCCGTTAATACTAATTTTGATGATTTTATCTGTCAGGGGGCTTTATGGTCAGCCATTTACCTCCCGGGAAGAAAATCTTGAATGGTGGAAAGATGCTCGTTTTGGCATGTTTATACACTGGGGACCTGTCAGCCTCCAAGGAACAGAAATAGGCTGGTCGAGAGGTGGAACAGGTATACCTGTAGATGAATACGATGCACTCTATAAACAGTTCAACCCTGTTAAGTTTAATGCTGATGAGTGGGTAAAACTAGCCAGGGAGGCAGGTATGAAGTATATTGTATTCACATCGAAGCACCATGATGGTTTTTGTATGTGGGATACTAAATTTACTGACCATAATATAATGAATTCTCCATTTCACAGGGATGTAATGAAGGAACTCGCAAACGCCTGTAAAAAGTACGGTATGGCACTTGGATTCTATCATTCCACTACAGATTGGTATAATCCTGATTTCCCGCTGACAAGTCCGGGGGGAACCGTCAGAAGAGCCACCTCGGATATTGAAAAGTATACAAAATATCTTAAAAATCAATCAGTTGAGATTATCAGGAATTATGGTCCCCTGCTGGTGATGTGGTATGATGTGCCACAGGAATTTGATTCCATCCGGGGCCAGAGTGTTATTGATTATATCCGTACGGTTCAGCCAGATATACTTGTGAACAACAGAACAGGAGCAAAAGGTGATTTTGATACTCCTGAACAGCGGGTTGGCGGCTTTCAGAATGATCGCCCATGGGAGACTTGCATGACGATAGGACGACAGTGGGCCTGGAAACCCAATGATGAGATCAAGTCGCTGGAACAATGTCTTCACACACTTATAAGAACTTCAGGCGGAGACGGGAATTTACTTTTCAATGTTGGTCCGAAACCTGATGGCACAATTGAGTCATTGCAGGTAGAAAGGCTACGTGAGATGGGTAAATGGCTCGACAGATACGGGTATTCAATTTATGGCACCCGTGGCGGACCCTTTAAACCAACCGACTGGGGAGTGAGTACAAGGAAAGGAAACAAAATATTCCTTCATGTACTGAAATGGTCAGGCAACACTCCTAAGATAATTCTTCCGGATCTGGGTATGGAAATAAAAAAATGTGAACTGGCAGGTGGAGGAAAAGTGAAGTACACTAAATTGAAAGATGAGAATATTATTGAATTTGATGGTAAACTTCTTCAACCTGTTAGTACTATTGTTGAAATTGAAGTTGCAGGTAATGCAATGGATATAAAATCTATAGAAGTTAAGCCCCAATCGCTTTCTTATATGAAAACGGTAAATGCTTCAACTAATCCAGATCCCAATTGGACCGATATAAAGTCAATTAATAACGGTGACTGGGCAGGTAGTTACTGGCAACCTGCTGATGAAGATAAAGTTCCATGGGCTGAGATTGACCTTGGTGCACCACAAAAAATCAGCAAGGTTGTCCTGTATGAAAGCGGGAAGAATATTAAATCATATGAACTTAAGTATAAATCAGGGAGTGGATGGAAAACATTTTACAGGGGAACCACTATAGGAACAAGAGCAGAAATTATAATTAAACCTGTCTATTCCAGTATATTCAGATTGGAAATAACTTCCTTTTCAGCTACTCCGGGGATTTATGAAATTATGCTTCTGAATGATTAATTGTGCAACCCGGCAAAATTTAATTTAAGATAAACATGAAACCAATTTAAAAATTGATGAAATGAAAAGATTTGGTCAGATTATCGGTGTAAGACCCGAACATTTTGTTCGTTATAAAAAATATCACGAGGCTGTATGGCCTGAAATTCTGGATATGATCAAAAAATGTAATATGCAGAATTACACCATTTTCCACAAGGATGGGATGCTATATGCATATTTTGAGTATACAGGAACTGATTTTGCCGGCGATATGGCTAAAATGGCAGCAGATCCAAAGACCCGGGAATGGTGGGCGATTATGGAACCCATGCAGAATCCTGTTGCTACCCGCAAAAATGGTGAATGGTGGTCAAATATGGAAGAGGTATTTCATCTGGATTAATTCAGTTTTAAACCGTTTCTGCACGCTTCCCTCAGAGAAATACAGGGAATTAGTTTTTAAGAATAAATCATTATAAAATGATTAATGCTAACTTATATGCAACAGTATTGGCAGCAGGCATTATGTTTTTTACAGGATGCACTAATTTTAAAAAGACGTCTGCTCCTGTAAACTACAGCGGAATTTACCCGCATCTTGCATATTATAATGATGAGGGAGAATGTGGGACAGGTGCTGTTGTTCCATGGGCGGACCGTTTGTGGGTAGTAACCTATGGTCCTCACCTTCCCTTTGGTTCATCAGATAAATTATATGAGATAACGCCAGATCTGAAAAGGATCACCTTCTCTGAAAGTATCGGGGGAACTCCGGCAAACAGGATGATACATAAAGAAAGTAACCAGTTGTTTATTGGTCCATATATTATCGGTTCTGATAGGAATATAAAAGTTATCTCGTCCAACATAATGCCTGGACGGCTAACAGGGAACGCGCGACATCTTGCTGATCCGGAAGGAAAAATTTACTATGCTACCATGGAGGAAGGATTCTATGAAGCAGATGTCAATACTCTCCATGTAAATTGTCTTTACAAAGATACCAATACAAGAACCGGAATAAAAGCTTATGATACTGTAAATAATTCCCTAGCCCTGCTTAAGGGTGATCATGGAAAAGGTTTCTATTCCGGACAAGGAGTTCTTGTTTATTCCAACAACGGAGAACTCTCAGAAGAAGCCAGTACAAAATTTGATATTGAGTCAGGGTCCCTGTCTGAATGGAATGGCAAGGACTGGAAGCTGGTGAGACGTAATCAGTTTGTAGAAGTTACCGGTCCCGGTGGGATATATGGAAATACGAATCCTGAAACTGATCCGATCTGGGTAACCGGATGGGATTACAAATCATTACTTATAGGCGTAAGAGACAAGGGGAAATGGAGTTTCTTCCGGCTCCCGAAGGCAAGCCACAGTTATGACGGAGCACATGGCTGGAATACAGAATGGCCACGGATACGTGATGTTGGAACTCCGGACAAACCTTATTACCTGATGACAATGCATGGAATGTTTTGGAGTTTCCCCGGAACCTTCTCCTCTGATAACAGTTCCGGTATTCGTCCCTTATCGGCTTATCTTAAGATAATTGGTGATTATACGCGCTGGAACAATATTCTGGTTTTCGGTTGTGACGATTCTGCGAACAAAGAATTTCTTAATAAACGAAAAGTAAAAGGAAACATTGAAGGCCCGGGGCAATCTAACTCTAATCTTTGGTTTACATCATTGGACATGCCAGGTCAGCTGGGTCCGAACAGTTCCGAAGGAGCAGTCTGGATCTCTGAAAAGATAAAAGCCAATGAATCATCAGAACCATTTCTTTTTAAGGGTTGGGAAAACCGGTCAGCCTGGGTGAAAAATGAAGGGGAAAATGCTGTCATCTTCACTTTCTATGCAGACAAAAACGGGAATAATAATTGGAATAGTTTAATGAGTGTTTCTGTTAAGGCAGGTGAATCTGTGAATATTGCATTTGCTGAAAATCAGGCTGGTGAATGGATTAAGATTTCTGCTGATAAACCAACAAAAGCTACAGTTCATTTCTGGTATACGATGAAAGAAAAGAGATCTGTTATACCTGACACTGCTTTTGCCGGTCTGTCGGAACTAAGGGATACAACCACAAGTGCAGGCTTATTGTGGGGATTAGGCAACAGGATGCATAAGCTTGGTGTTCTTGCAGGGATAGCTTCCGATAAGAATTTTGAAGAGACCGGATATTATGAACTCGATTCCCTGATGAATCTTGTAAAGACAGTTAACCGGGAGGCAGCTGAGCATATACGAGAGAAAATTGCAATTCCGGAGAATGTTATCAGGATCGACAGTGCATCTGTTGTTATTGATGATGACCAGGGCAGGCGCTGGAGACTACCCAAAGGCGATCCCAAATTCTCCAGATTGACCAATAAAGGACTCCTGCGAATCTGTAGGGAAGTTGCTACTGAGCGTGATCTGTTTAATTGTGCAGGTACATTTTATGAATTGCCGGCAGAGAATGCAGACGGCTTTGCTAAAATCCGTCCGATAACTTCACATAATTTCCGGATTTACGATTATGCATCATACAGGGGAATGCTGATAATGACAGGTATCGATAATGGTAGTAAGACAGACAATTACCACATAATAAGGTCAATTGACGGAAAAGCGTCGGTATGGGCCGGAACAATAGATGATCTCTGGAGGATGGGGAAACCGGTCGGGGAGGGTGGTCCATGGCTAAATTCAATCGTAATGGCCGGAGTACCGTCTGATCCTTATCTCATTGCCTTTTATAATAACCGGACTTTAATGCTATCTCATAATTCCAAAGAAAAGATAATTTTCGGAATTGAAGTCGATCCGATCGGAAATGGTCACTGGATGCATTATAAGGATGTACCTGTTGATCCGGGTGAAACTAATACATTCTTGTTCCCCGATTCATTTCAGGCACGATGGATCCGATTCATAACTGATAAGGAGACCAGGGCAACAGCTTATTTGAAATACGAGTAAGTCATGGTTTAATATATTCCTGGTAAGCGTTTTCATTGCTGGTTGATATTTATTCCAGAACCTCATACAGGATGAGGTGACTGAAATCTGCCCGGTTTTTATTATACTTGCAGAAATATATACCAAAGAGATTCCGATTGCGTTTTGATATTTAGATCTGGTTGCCTGTGCGTTACTTTTTTTTGATAATTGCTGTTTTGTTGCCGATAATTTCTGAAGCTCAGCTTACTGCTCCGGGAATGAGTGCTGTAAGGTATACATCATATCCATCTGCTCCGGCCGCTAAAGATCCTGTATTTATATTTTGTAATTCGTCCGGATCACAGAAAGGAGTCCTTAATGCCAACAGTCCGGGAGGTACAGCTCCATTTAATTATTCATGGTATAAGTGGAGCGATATCACAAAAAGCTTCAGCATATTTCTTAAAACCGAAGCTTCAGTAACGTCCTCTTCTGCAAATAATCTTGATGAGGGAGGATACAAAGTCATTATCAGCGGTGGCTATAATGCAAGCCTGGTCGGATGGGTATTTATCGATAAACCCTATTCCCTGGCTGAACTTCAGAACCGGACATGTGACTATGTTGCCTTAAGAGGGAAAGTAGCAATTGATACTTTTTTGTATAAAGATCCTGCAAACGGACTCCCGGTCAAATTACCGGATGGAGTCCGATTCTTATGGTCTTCTGATCCTGTCTCTTCCATCCCTTTTCCTGATTTGGAGAAAAATCCTCAGACATTCAATCCACCACTGGTTGATGTAACTTATATGCTCCAGGTAAGTGACAGCTTTGGTTGTATCAGTGAATCATCATTTTTTTACGAATCTATACATGTCAAGGCAGATTTTACAGTCGATCCTGCCAAGGGAGAAGCTCCTCTTGAGGTGGCTTTTATCGATAATTCAATAAGAGGGCTAAATTATAAATGGGAATTTGGTGATACCACCACTTCGAAACTCAATAATCCTGACCCTCATATCTACTATAAACCAGGAGAGTATTCAGTTAAACTGACTATTGAAAGCGCTCTCCATTGTATTGATTCAATGAGATTTGATAAAATTGTTGTTGATCCTTCAAAGCTTGACATACCGAATGTTTTTACTCCCGATGGCGATGGACTCAATGACAATTTTATGGTAGAATCAAAATCTCTGAAGTATATCAGTGTCGAGGTTTTCAGCAGGAGCGGAATGAAGGTTTATAATTTTTATGGTGAAGGAGAAATCCTCAGGCAATGGAAAGGCTGGGATGGAAATGTAAATAACTCCTCGATCAAAGCCGCACCTGGTATTTATTTCTATATCATACGTGCTGTCGGGTGGGACGACGTTGCTTATGACAGCAAGGCGTACAGGGGGGTTGTTTATCTGTACAGATAGTTATTCAACGGCACATCGGAGTAAAGGCTCAAAGGGTCGGTGGCGTGATGACATTCCTACTGCCACACCCCAATAATAAATCCCATCAAAGTAAGGCTGCTAACACTATAAAGTGAATTTATCAGGAAATGTGCAAGAGATCTGGCTTCGAAAAGGTAGCTGATCCCCATAAAAGTAAATACCCAACCCAAACCAGCCATAAATCCTGCCAAAGATCCGAAAGCTGCACCTGCATTAGTTCCAATGAACATTGCAAGGAAAAATGATGCTATAAATGAGAGAATAAAGGCCAGGCCGAAGAGCCGGATCATATTGATATTTTTTGTTGACTCTTCTGTAATACCTGTCTCCTTCATCCATCTCTTCGCAAACATCAGGGGTGAGTACCAGAGACTGCCTAAAAGGAAGGCACTAGCTGCTGCAACAAGTATTGAAAACCAGTTTAAATTTTGAAAGGCATTTTGCATATCCATAGGTTCACTTTTTCTTGTTAAACAATTTTTTTTAAAGAATGTTTACTAAAGCTTCTTGCATAAGTCTTGCTAAAATACCTCTATGGTACTCATTAAAATGTCAGAATGATTATTGTCAGCTGGGTGTGCAGCAATTATTTTCAAATCCCTCTCCACGGCTCATATGGTGATTTTCCTGTTTCTTGCCTCTACTTTCCATTCATCTGCAACAATATGCTCGTTGACAACTGTTACAGAATCATACCTGTCAACAGTGGGACAAATATGCCAAGGAATACAATAAAATGGGTCTCCAATTTCATATTTATCTGCTTCCGTGGTACTGATGACCATATGTTCTTCACTGTGACTGAGAATGACGTAATTTTCAAGACCGAGGATTTTTATTCTTGGCTGTAGCATTTCGGAAGCAACTGCTTTGTGTCCCAGATCGAGACATAACAAATCAGTCGCGGGCTTGCTGATTATTCGGGTAAGTAGAACGGCTGCATTTAAGAAGTCCATGTCGGCATATGTGCTGCTGTATCCATAGTCCCATAACAGAATGGTTCCCGGACTGCATTCAACATCTTCTCTTAAGGCATGAACGGGAAAGGTCGGTGTACCTCCGGCAATAATCTTAATGGGATTGATAACTGTAGTATTAATCTCACTTATGAGACTTTCAACCGGTTCAAATGAATCATTGCAAATCTTTTTCCTGATGGGAAAGTCGGGTTCATGAATATGACCATCGTAGACATGCAGCCCTTCCGCCTCGAGCATAGGAAGATTACTTATTTTATTAAAGATATTGAATGCCTGCTTTCCTGGTTTTATACCTGNGCGGTTCATGCCATTGTTAATATCAAGCCACACATTAGTCATNAGACCTGTTTTTAAAGCCATTTCTGANAAATGAACAATNACCTCTTCAGAATCNGCAATGCANGAAATCTTACTCCCGGGGAATGATTGTTTCAATTGAAAAAATCTTTCCATGTTGGGACCAACAGGTTGTATTGCCAGCAATATNTCTGTCGCTCCGCAGGAAGCAACCATTTCTGTTTCGGATATTGTTGCACATTTAAACTTGTTAATGCCATGTTTCATCTGCAATCGTATGATCTCAGACATTTTATGAGTTTTAACATGCGGCCTCAACTGATCAACGTTTCCGGCAATCTCAACCATTTTCCGGATATTTCTTTCAATACGGTCGGGATAGATGATAAGTGCAGGTGAACTTACTTCACGAACATTATCAATAGGGTACCACTTGTCGTTTGAGATTAAGGTTTTTTCCATTTTTGCTTTTAATAAAGTTCAAACATGGCTTCTACTTCAACAGGTATATTGGCAGGAAGAGTCATTCCAACAGCACTTCTTACACCTATACCATTTTCTGCTCCAAAAACTTCTGCCATAAGCTCACTGAATCCGTTAATTACAGCTGGTTGCTGAGTAAAATCCGGAGTACAGTTAACCATGCCAAAAGCTTTTACTAAACGCTTAATTCTGTTTAAATCTCCAAAATGAGTCGTAATGGTAGATAACATTGTAAGTGCCACCTGCCTTGCTGCAATTTTACCTTCTTCTGTATCCAGATCTGCACCAAGTTTTCCGGTCATAAGAGTACCATCTGGCAAGACTGGTCCCTGTCCGGAAATATATAAAAACCTGTCAACTACAAGAACAGGTTTATATACACCTACAGGCTTTGGTGCAGGTGGTAATATCAAGCCTAACTCAGTGATTCGCAAATTAATATCTTGATTCATAGTAGGTATTTAAGATATCTGAAATATACAGTTTATTTGAATGATTTCAAATAATTCCATAACCTCTTTATGCCTTTTGGCCCATCTTGTTTACGTCAATGTAAAGCAATTCTGTTGATTTGCCCCTGGCCGCTTCGCGGTCATCCTCTTGTAGCTATCGGGAGAGGCGTAAAAACAATAAGTCAGAGGGCAGATTCTTTTACACGAATAACTCTGCTTTAAAGATAGTTACAGCCTGTCCCGAGATTTCAACTCTGTCTCCTTTGAGAGATACCTTTAGGATTCCCTCTCTTTTTGATACCTGGTGAGAATTAAAGTCTTTCCTGCCTGTTTTTTGTGCCCAGAACGGGGCCAGGGCGCAATGTGCGGAGCCAGTTACCGGATCTTCATCAATTCCGACAGCAGGGGCAAAGCATCTGACACAGAAATCGTATGCCGGGTCATCCGAGGTGGCTGTGACGATAAGATCACCGAATGGCGAATTTTTCATAAGTGAAAAGTCAGGTTTCATTCCTTTAACCTCCCTTTCGTTTTTCAATAGAGCAAGGGTCCATCCAAACCCTGACTTATATAATTCCATTGGTTCAATGCCGGTAACTTTTTCAAAATCAGGAGTTGGTCCTGTTTTCTCAAGAGGATATGTCGGGAAATTCATTATTATCCAGTCAAGGTGTTTCTTAATTGTCAATTCACCTGCTTTTGATAAAAACCTGATTTCATCGTTTGGCTTTGCCAAACCTGTTTCGTAAATAATATGTGAGGCAGATAATGTAGCATGGCCGCACAGATTCATCTCTGCTTCAGGGGTGTAAAATCTGATTATAAGGGAATTCTGACCGGTAAATATAAAAGCAGTTTCAGAAAGGTTCATCTCCATTGCGATATTCTGCATCCATGCTGAATCGGGTTCATGATCCAGTATGCACACTCCCGCAGGATTTCCTTTAAAAGGTTGATTTGTAAATGCATCGACCTGGTAGATAATTTGGGATGATTTCATTTGGATTGTAATTATATATTATCATTAGTAATAGTATTTTTTCCTTCTCTTTGTAACTATTTGATAATCAGTGTAAGGTCTTAGATTAAAAGTTTCACCGAGTGGCACAGAGTAGTACGAGAGCCACTGAGTTTGAACAATTTTAAAATATTTATCTGTCTCGTACGTCTACAGAATTATAAATAATTTAGTTAAGAGATTTAGATATGACGCAGATTGCCCCCTGTCTCACTAAGATGAGACAACTTCCCCGTGAAGGGGGATTATTTCAGTACTATCCAGTTGAATTTCACTTGGATGCAGAGCATAAACCCCTCTTTAGGGGAGTGGACTAGAAAAAAAACTCTGAGCCATTCCTCCACTCACCGGTAAAAATACCCCTTTGGCAGAATTTATCCGAAGCTTAACTAATAAAACTTTGTAAACCAAAATAGTTTTATCATTTTTGCACCGTAAATTTAGATAAATGGATAACAGGCAGAGGGTCATAAAAGAGGCAGCTTTATTGTTCAGAACCTATGGGATAAGGGCTATAACAATGGATATGCTTGCTAATCAGATGGGGATATCAAAAAGAACCATTTATGAACTGTTCAATGATAAAGATGATTTGCTTGAAGGAGTAATAGAATGGATGTCAGAAAAGCAAAAAGAAATATTGTCGAAAATTTTAAATGAATCGGAAAATGTTATTGAGGCAATATTTAAAATATTTGATATGATGAGAGATCATTTTAAAAATATGAGCCCTGCATTTCTTCTGGATATAAAAAAATACCGTTCTAAAATGGTTGACAAAAACGGGAAAAGCGAAATGCATTTCTACGGTTTTAACGAAGAGTTTATAAGAAAGGGGATAAAAGAGGGTGTTTTCCGAAAGGATATTGATGTTGCAATTATTAATACCTGTCTCTATGAGGTAAGTAAAATGTCGACAGATACTAAGCTTTCTCCTTCTGATGATTTCGACAGAGGCGAAGTTGTCAGAAATGTTTATATAAATTATCTGAGGGGGATATCGACTCAAAAAGGTCTTGATCTTATAAATTACTATGAACAAACATAACGAACTGCAAATTATTTTAATCAAAAAATGTATTAAGAATAAAACAGAATCTATGAAACACAAACTAATTTTTTTAACAGTTATTCTGCTTTTGCTTCCGGGGGCGGTTACGTTTTGCCAGGAAATCAAAGGGGATTTAACGCTTTCCTTAAAAGAAGCACAGGAATATGCTATTAAGAATAACAAACTGATGATCTCCTCCAGGTTGGATGTTGACGCTTCAAAAGTTGCTCTTTGGGAGACGATTTCAAATGCATTACCCCAGGTGTCGGCGTCAGGCTCATTTACAGATAACCTTAAACTGATGACTACCCTTTTACCAGGTGAGTTTTTCGGACAGCCGGCAGGTACGAAATTTCCGGTAACATTTGGTTCACAATATAATACAGGTGGAAGTGTCTCTGCAAGCTTGCTGCTGTTCAATGCCCCGATGTATATTGGTATTGAGACAACGAAACTGGCAAATAAGTTAAGTGAAAAAAGCCTTGCCATTACAGAGCTTGATACCAGGGAATCGGTTAGCTCTGCTTACTTTCTTATACTTGTTTCAGAAAAATCTATCGCTATACTGGATGGTAATATTGCCAACCTGAAAGAAACACTTAAGTCTACCAGGTCAATGTATTCTGCAGGTATGGCTGAATCGACTGATGTCGACCAGATGGTATCAAATGTTACAATGGTAGAAAATACGCGAAGCTCAATGCAACAGGCAATAGAACTGAATTATAACCTTTTAAGGTTCCAGCTTGGTGTTGCAGCCGATACCAGGATTGTTCTCAGTGAAACGCTTGAGAGCCTTACTTCTGAAATAAATGTCGAAGCCCTCTTATCCCAGCAATTCGATCACAAGCAAAACTTAAATTACATTTTGGTGGAGGGTCAGGAAAAAATGTCATCGCTGGCTCTTAAATCACAAAAAGCATCAGTATTGCCTACATTAGCAGGTTTCTATAGTTATGGCATAAATGGGATGGGTGATCAGATATCAAATCAGCAGTGGTTCAAGAATTCAATGACAGGGTTACAACTTTCAATTCCTATATTCGGTAGCGGTCAGAAATACAGCCAGATAAAGAGAGCACAGATAAACCTCAACAAAGCCACAACGACAAAAGATATGGTCACAGAGCAGCTCCTGCTGCAGGAAAAGCAGCTCAGGTATAACCTCCTCAACGCGAACCTTCAGTATAAAAGTCAGAAAGATAATGTGGATGTATCAAAAAGAGTATATGCAAGTATGGAAAACAAATATAAGCAGGGAATGGCCTCAAGTCTTGAACTGACTCAGGCTAATTCTCTGTATCTGCAGGCTGAAAATAATTATATATCAGCATTGATGAACCTTTTGCAGACCAAGCTTGCATTAGATAAGTTATTGAATAACATGTAGAAAGAAGAAGAAATAAATTGAAATTAACAGAAACAGAATAAAAAGATCCAATAATGAAATACTTAAGATTAATTACGGCAATTGCGATAACCGGCCTGCTATTTACAGCCTGTTCATCTAAAAAAACAACCAGTACAACCGATTCAGCCAATGCAGCATCAGTAACTGACAAAGCGGCTATTCCCATAAAAGTAATTGCCCTGGCAAAAACAAAAATCTCCAGGACAATCGATTATACTGCCACCATACTCCCTTTTGAGGAGGTAAATATGGCTCCATCGACTCCCGGAAGAATAGATAAAATATATGTTGAGGTAGGCGATAAGATAAATAAGGGTGATAATCTGTTTCTAATGGACCGTACCCAATTATACCAGTTGAAGCTGCAGTTGAGCAGCCTTGAAAAGGACCTTAACAGGATAGATACTCTGCTTAAAACAGGCAGTGCCAAACAGCAGCAATATGATCAGATGAAGACTCAATTTGATGTCACCAAAACCAATGTCGACTTCATGGAAGAGAATACTCTGCTAAAAGCTCCTTTTACTGGCGTTGTTACAGGTAAATACTTTGAAAACGGGGAAGTGTATTCGGGAAGTCCTACGACTCAATCGGGGAGGTCAGCTGTTGTAACTGTAATGCAGGTAAATCCTCTTAAAGTAAATGTGAGTATCTCAGAGCAATTTTATCCTCTTATCAAAAAAGGAATGAAAGCTTCAATTACTGCCGATGTCTATAAAGAAGAGACTTTCACGGGGAATGTTTTTCGTATTTCTCCTACCATAAGCTCAGCAACCCGGTCATTTAATACAGAACTTGAACTTCCTAACCGGAATGATCTTCTGAAACCTGGTATGTTTGTCAGGATATCGATGGATCTTGGAGAGGTCGAGACATTTGTTGTACCGGCTAATACAGTAATGGTTCAGGAAGGTACAAATATCAGGTTTGTATTTATTGAGAAAAATAATGTTGCGGAACGTATTGAAGTAATAGTCGGGAAAAGGTTCGATGACCAGCTGGAGATAATTTCATCGGGCATAAAAGAAGGAGATATGCTTGTAACTGAAGGACAGGCAAGGTTGATCAATGGAGATAAAATAGAATTAGTTAAATAGTATTCTGAATTTCAATATAAATAAAATGAGTATATATAGTGCTTCCGTTAAAAGACCCGTAACAACCATACTGATATTTGTCGGTCTGATGGTTATGGGACTCTATTCGCTGATGCAATTGCCGGTGGATCTTTATCCCGAAATGGAATTGCCTTTTGTTGTGGTTATCACAACTTATCCGGGTGCAAGTGCATCCGATATTGAATCGAATGTCACCAGACCTCTCGAAAATGCCCTTAACTCGGTTAGCAAACTTAAAGAGTTAACATCTACCTCAAGTGATGGAGCATCTGTTGTTTTTATGAACTTTGAATATGGTACAAACCTCGATGAGGCATCAAATGATATAAGGAGTGCTCTCAGTTTTACCGAGCGGGTGCTTCCTGAAGATGCTGAGAAACCGACTATCATTAAGTTCAGTACCAGCATGATGCCCATCGTTTTCTATGCTATCACTGCAAAAGAGAGTTATGCCGGCCTCGAGAAGATCCTTGATGAAAAGGTTGTAAACCCTTTAAACAGGATTGAAGGAGTTGGTTCAGTTGCTCTTTCCGGAGTTCCCGGCAGAAAGGTATATATTGATGTCGATCCCCGGAAAATGGAAGCATACAATCTGACAGTTGAACAGATAGGGAATGTTCTCAGGGCTGAGAATATGAATATGCCTGCTGGTTTTATAGAGATGGGTAAAACAGATTATCCGTTACGTATACAGGGTGAATTTCCTGAAAGTGATATTGTTAAAAACCTGGTTGTCAGTAGTTTTAATGGTAATAATGTATATCTGAAAGATGTTGCCGAAGTCCGTGATACTATCCGAGAATCGAAACTCGATACAAAAATAAACGGAGCCAGGGGAATGAGCATGTATGTTCAGAAACAGTCGGGAGGCAACACTGTTAAGGTTACAGAAGATGTTGATAATGCTCTCAGCACTCTTAAGCAGGATCTTCCCCAGGACGTAAAAATCGAAAAAC
>JGI20214J51650_10000528_pt1 | contig 23732 bp, 19 predicted proteins | sample WetSurMetagenome_FD_51650 | JGI IMG/M metagenome (IMG submission 51650) | reverse complement strand
TCATTCAAACATAGCGATGCCAGACTGAAGATTACCGGTGAGGCTAAATATACAGGTGACTATAAAATTCCGGGTATGGTTTTCGCAAGAATATTACGGCCACCTTCACATGGTGCAAAACTTAAATCAGTTGATTATACTGATGCCGAAAAGATCCCGGGTATACAGGTAGTCAGAGAAGGTGATTTTATTGCGGTCCTTCACGAAAGCCGCGATAAAGCAGATGAAGCTATTGTGAAAATAAAATCAGAATATACATTTTCTGAAATGGCAGTTAACGACAAGAGTGTCTTTGAATGGATGCTTAAAGCAGATTCAAAAGCTACAATATCGGTTAATAAAGGTGATCTTGAAGCCGGACGTCAGCTTTCCGAGAAGATATTCGAATCGGAATTTCACGATCCATACCTGGCACATACATCAATAGAGACCCATTCTGCCCTTGCACAAACCGAAGGTGATAAGATGACTGTATGGGCATCGGCCCAATCGCCTTTTGGTCTGAAAGATGCAATAGTCCGGGATCTTGGTTATCCTCCTGAAAAAGTAAGAGTCATATCACCTTTTGTAGGTGGAGGTTTTGGTGGAAAAAGTTCAGCTCAGCAGGGTGTTGAAGCCGCCAGGCTGGCAAAACTTTCCGGAAAACCGGTTATGCTTGTATGGACCCGTGATGAAGAGTTTTTCTATGATAATTTTCATCCAGCAGGTGTGGTTAAAATTAAATCCGGAATAGACAAGTCAGGTCTTATCAAAATGTGGGATTATAATGTTTATTATTCAGGAATCCGGGGTGCAGAGGTTATCTACGATGTTCCGAATACAAAAACTACTGACTGGTCAAGGAATAATGATGCTCCTCCTGTTCATCCCTTTGGTACCGGACCATGGCGGGCTCCAAATAACAACACAAATACTTTTGCAAGAGAGGTTCAGATAGATATAATGGCTGCTGCTGCAGGGATTGATCCGCTCGAATTCCGTCTGAAAAACCTGAAAGATGAGAAGATGATTGCCTGCCTGAGAGCAGTTGCAGAAAAATTCGGATATACTGCCGCCAAAACACCCGGCGGACGGGGTATTGGTATAGCCTGTGGCATAGATGCAGGAACGTGGGTCGCACATATGGCTGAGGTAAAGGTAGATAAAACCTCAGGGAAAGTAAAAGTTGTCAGAATTGCAGTCGCCCAGGATATGGGCCTGTGTGTTAATCCTGAGGGTTCTACTATCCAGATGGAGGGTTGTATCATTATGGGATTGGGATATACTTTCACCGAGGAACTTTTATTTGAAGGCGGAAATATTCAGAATCGCGGATTTGACACATACGATATTCCCCGTTTTTCATGGGTTCCGAAAATCGATACAGTAATCCTTGACAGGAAAGATAAAGCACCTCAGGGTGGTGGCGAACCTGCAATAATAGCAATTGGAGCTGTAGTTGCAAATGCAATATTTGATGCTACCGGAGCAAGACTTTACAGAATGCCAATGACACCGGCAAGAGTGCTGGAGGCGTTGAAGAAAGTGTAAATCAGGCAACAGGCGACAGGCAACAGGGAGGAATGTATTATGTATTATAGGCGATAGGCGATCCCCTGCTTATGACATACTTGTAATCTGACACCTGACACCTGACAACTGACGCCTGACGCCTGACGCCTGACGCCTGACACCTGACACCTGATACCATTGTTAATTATTATATTTATGAAGATAATACCGGTTGTTTCAAAATCAGATCTTAAGAAATTCATACGTTTTCCTTATAACTTTTATAAAGATGATCCTGTATGGATACCACCCCTTCTTGAAGAACAATTCAGCCAGTTCGATGCCAAACTTAATCCTACGCTCGACCATTGTGAATATGCTCTTTTTCTGCTTGAAAATGATGGAAAAATTATCGGGCGTATCGCAGCATTTATTGACAAACTTGCACTTGAGACATGGAAAGAACCAATAGGTTTATTTGGCTATTACGAATGTATTGATGACAAAAATGCATCGTACCTGCTTCTTGAAACAGCCGCTGTATGGCTGAGAAAAAAGGGAATGAAGTTTATGAGAGGACCATGGAGTTTTGTATCGCAGGAATGGGGATTGGTAATTGATGGTTTTACGCCCTCCCCGGTTGTGATGGCGCCCTATAATCCACAATACTATATTGATCACATTACTTCATTTAAACTGCTCAAAATAAAAGATTTGCTGATATATTATATCTCTGCTAAAGAGGGATATTCCATACCTACCAGGATTATGACTCTTACAGACGACGTCACAAAACGTTATGGTATTAAAGTCCGGCAGGTTGACATGAAGAATTATGACAGGGATGTGCAGACAGTGATAGATCTCTCAAACAAAAGTCTCATTGATAACTGGGGATACACAACTGTTACCACTGCTGAAGCGGAGGCTGTTGCCCGTGATCTTAAACCAATAATCCAGCCAAAAGGAGTTCTTTTTGCAGAAGACACTCAGGGCAGAGCGATAGGGTTTGCAATTACTCTACCTGATGCAAATATACTACTGAAAGGACTGGGCGGAAAGTTGTTTCCCTTTGGATGGCTAAAGCTGTTACTTGGATTGCCAAAACTCAGAAATTACAGGCTTTTTGCCCTCGGGGTTATACCGGAGTATCATGGAAAAGGAGTTGACAGTCTTCTGTACCGTGCTCTCTACGAGTCACTTTATACTCCTGATATATGGCTGGAGATCAACTATGTTCTGGAGGACAACGCCCCTATGAATAATGCCATTAACAAGCTTAATGCCAAGCCATTGAGGAGGTACAGGATTTATCAGAAAGAGATTTAGGGAGGAGGTTGTAAGCTATAAAAAGGCTGTATAAGCTGTAAACGTGAGAAAGGATTCAATCCATCCAACCTCCGAACATTTCAGTATAAATTGGATTATATTTTAAGATTGATATAGCTTTAAATTTTTTGAAATCATTTATTGTTGAAGATGACCATTCATACCAGGACAACTAGAAAATATGAAATGAAAACTGCTTTTGAACCAGCTAAGAAAACAGCAGCACCTGCGGCTAAAAAGAACTGATTTTCAGCAATCTGTTTATTAATTCAAGAGACCGTCTCAATTAAGGGACGGTCTCTTATTTTATATGTAACCGATACTAAAGCCGGTTACATGACTTTCTTTTTGTTTCCGGTAATTGTCAGATTATTAAAGTTCCCATCCTTTCCGGTATTCCCTGACAAGAAACTTATCAGCATCAGGACTATTAGTGATTTTCATATTAACAGCATCATATTCAACCCGTTTTCTTGCCCGCAGAGCAACTCCGCCAAGCAGGATTGTTTCAGTAACCGGTCCTGCATAAATGAAGCTTCCGGGTGATTGGGTATTATTTTTGAAAGCGTTGATCCAGATATTATTTGCATCTTCTCTTTCATTATCAGGAGCTGATTTTAATGTCTGTGCAGGTTTATCTCCGGAATAGAGAACAGGGCTCTCACCTCTGAACTGTGCAATTATTTTACCTTTATCACCAACGAACATCATTCCTTCTCCGGGGAGAGATTTTCCTTCAGCACTTATCTCATCAGGTGCAATAGGTTTCATTCCTCCATCGTACCAGAACAGGTCAAATGGCCCCAGTTCTTTCTGTGCAGGAAACTTGAATTTAATTATACACGAAAGAGGGAAGGCAACATCATTACGAACACCGTATGCAACATTATTCTTCAGGGCGCATGTTGTTGTGCCATATGCTTCAGCGCTTTTAGCAGGTGTATTTATTCCAAGCTTCAGGAAAAGAGGGAAGAGGCTGTAATGACCCATATCGGCAATACTGCCTGCTCCAAAGTCGTACCATCCACGGAATACAGCATGAGTATAGTTCGGATGGTATGGTCTTTCAGGAACCGGACCAAGCCACAAATCCCAGTTAAAATCTTTTGGTACAGCAGGTGTATCAGTAGGGTTGGTTTGCCATTGCGGCCACATTGGTCTGTTCGACCAGTTATGTATCTCTTTTAGAGTACCTATCTGACCTTCATCGATCCATTTTTTGATTACATCGTTATCAGGTTTTTTACTCCAAGCCAGAAGATGTGTGCTCATCCCTGTTTTTTTTGCAGTCTCAATAGTGAGTCTGGCCTCGTACATCCTGTTGGCAATAGGTTTATGTGTGACAACATGTTTCCCTTTTTTCATGGAGGCAATTGCAACACATCCGTGAAGATGATCGGGTGTCATGATCTTTATTGCATTCAGATCGCTCTCTTTTTCAAGCAATTCACGGTAGTCTTCATATGAAGCACAACCTTTGTAAGTACCTGAATCTTTTGATTTCCCATAGTACTTCTGGACAAATTCCTGGCCTATATCCCTTCCTCCGGGGATCCCGTTTAATGCTTCTCCCCAGGTCTTATCATCCAGTGCTCCACGAATACTGTTACGGACATCATTAGGCGACCAGTCGACATAATCTGTTGTGAACTTGTTCGGATCACAAACAGCAACGATCTGCAAAGCCGGATTTTTTATCAAAGCTGTCATCTCCCGTAAACCCTGGGTGCCGCAACCAATATAACCGAGGGTAATTTTATCACTTGGAGCCACATAGCCTGGTCCTCCAAGAACGTTTCTTGGTACAATAGTGAGCGCAAGGGAAGCAGTAGCAGCTGTTCCCAGGAATTCACGACGGTTAATTTTTTTTGAACTTGCCATTTTGCTGTAATAGGTTTATGTTAATTATTAGGTTGGATTAGGATATTGTTTAAAAATATGAAAAGGATGTGTGTAATATCCAAATTTACAAAAAGGGCCGGATACGTCACGGCATTTTTATTTATTTATTATTACGAGAAGACTATTTCACTATTTCTTAAGCTCATCTTCAGGATTAATTGTAATTTTAGTTTTAATAAGATAACAATCATGATGAGGCAGAACATCATTCCTGGTTGTTAATTTATTAACAGTAAATCTGATATTTATGAAGAAGATATTATATTTATTATCAGGATTAACATTATTAGCTATGCCCCTTACACAATTCCCTCAAACAGAGATCAGTAACGGAATAATCCGTGCAAAGATCTACCTTCCCGATTCCAAAAAAGGATATTACCAGGGAACAAGATTCGATTGGTCAGGAAATATGCCGAGCCTCGTATATAAAGGCCATGAATACTTCGGCCAGTGGTTTAAAACTTACAGCCCCGAAATTCACGATGTTATTATGGGTCCTGTACAGGAATTCACTGCTCTTGATTATCCCAATGTAATACCAGGGAACAGCTTCATCAAAATTGGTAATGGTGTTCTTACAAAACCTGATAATGAGCCATATCAATTTTTCAGATTATATCCTGTGGTAGATCACGGGAAATGGACTGTAAAGCCTCAGAATGATCAGGTATTGTTTATTCATGAATTGAAAAGTTCAGATTATTCTTACAGGTATGAAAAAACCGTTCAGCTTATTAAAGATAAACCTGAACTTCTGCTTTCCCACAAACTTAAAAATACTGGAACCCGTACAATAGAAACAAGTGTCTACGATCATAACTTCTTCGTAATTGACAATCAACCAATCGGCCCGGGTTACGTTGTCAGACTGCCATATGAGATAAAAAGTGAAGGGGTTGATAATACAAGTGATTTCTCTGAAATAAGAGGTAATGAACTGGTATACACACGAAATGTAAAACCCGGTGAAGATATAAATTATAAAAACCTTGGGGGATATAGTCCAACATCAGATTCATATGATATAAGAATTGAAAATAAAAATACAGGTGCCGGTGTCAGGATCACAGGTGACCAGCCGTTCCTCAAACTCGCATTCTGGTGCTGCGCAACAACCCTGTGCCCTGAACCATATATAAAACTAAAAGTTGAACCCGGAAAAGAAATCACCTGGAAAATTAAGTACGAATTTTATGTCTTGCCGGAATGATTTTTGCAGTAAGGATCAGCTCTGTAACGTTTTATGGGAGTTCTTCAATTATCAGTTTACGCCATCTAACTTTTATTCCGCCACCATCGTGTATCTGAAGAGCAATTGACCCATTTGCCTTACCAATCTTTTCATCGGTGAAATCAACCATTGACTGTCCGTTCAGCCAGGTTTGTACCCTGTCACCTTCAACACGAAGTCGCATTTTATTCCACTTACCCGGCTTCAGAATATTCTCTTTCTCATCTTCAATCTTTTTAAGCCAGCCCCTTCCATACGATTCGTAAATTCCTCCGGTATCCTGGCCTTTTGGGGCAACTTCACACTGCCATCCTGTTATTATTACTCCCTCAATAGTAGAACGGAAAAAAACACCGCTGTTCCCATTGCTCTCCTGCAGGAATTCAACTGTGAGATCGAAATTTTTGTAAAACTTTTCGGTTGCCAGGTAACCATACTGTTTTTCCGGACCACTTTCGCAAACAAGCTGACCCTTATCAACATACCATTTCTCAGAACCATAGATCCTCCATCCTGTGAGATCTTTTCCGTTAAATAGTGGTTGTTTTTTTCCCGGGACTGAGAATCCGTACAACATGATCAGTACTGTCAAAAATATTATTGTCTTTTTCATTTGATATAGAATTTGAAAACTTTGGTTAATCTTAAAATCAGGTTATAGAGTCACAAATTGTCTGAGAAAGTTCCGGCTCTGGATCAGGGATATCTTCCTGGTTTCAAGCGATCCTTCAAAAGATTTATCTTCCACCTCAATGCAGGCACTTCCGTTATAGCTAACTTCATATAAGGCTGAGAAGAATTTTCCCCAGTTTATATCTCCGAGACCCGGAAGCTTTGGAGTATGATATTGCAGTGGTGTAGTGAGAATGCCAACATCATTTATCCTTTCCCAGAGGACCCTGGCATCTTTTATATGAACATGGAAAATTCTGTCTCTGAACTCATAGATAGGTTTTACATAATCCATCATTTGCCATATCAGGTGTGAAGGATCGTAGTTGAGACCGAAGTTTTTTGAGGGGATCGCTTCGAACATTCTTCTCCACAGAGCAGGGGAGTGGGCAAGATTATTTCCCGAAGGCCATTCATCTATCGTAAAGAACATCGGACAATTCTCAATACCGATCTTAACATTGCGCTCTTCTGCATATCTGATTATCGGTGGCCATAATTCTCTGAACCTCTTAAAGTTATCATCATCGTGTTTTGCAGGATCAGCACCGATAAAAGTATTCATGATCCCGATTTCAAGTATTGATGCGGCATCTATTACCTTCCTGATATGGTTTATATAAAAATCTGATCTTTCTTTATCGGGGTCGAGCGGGTTGGGATAATATCCCAGACCGGATATAGTGACATTTTTTTCATTAAGGGTTTTCTTTATCCTGTTTATCGAATTGTCGTCAAGAGAGCTGACGTCAAGATGGGTTACCCCGGCATACCGGCGATTTGCCTGGCCAACAGGCCAGCACATAAGCTCCACACATGAAAATCCATTGTCAGATGCAAATGTAATCAGCTCATCAAAAGACAGATCGCCAAGTATTGCGCTTTGAATTCCAAGTTTAATCATTGTCTTATGTATTAAAATTATCAGGTTGAGAAGATCAGTTGCAATTTATTAAAAATTGATAATAATCTTAATTGGGTACCTATGATTATTAATATTAATTGTCAGGCAAAGCATTTGTTTTAGTCACTATTATTCAGAAATTCTCAATCTGTATTCCTTAATTAGACTCTGTGAAACTCTGTGATACTCAGTGTAACTCTGTGGTTCAAAAAGAGAAAGGCTTAAACACGGAGTCACGCAGAGTTGGCACGGAGTAAAACTGTTTAGTACTGATTACATATCATTTTAGCACAAATGTGAGGATTCATTTTTGAGAAAATCGGCGCTTAAAAATTCCACCGTTTTTGTATCCTACTGCAACGGATCAACATTTAGATCGTCTTTAATTCATTACTGACCATTTTAATATTTAAATAACGCTTTATGTTAATAAATTTCTTTATCAACGCTGTCCGCAATATGAAGAAGCATAGCGGATACCTGGCACTTAATATAACTGGACTAACAATTGGCATAGCAAGTTTCCTGCTCATTTCTACCTATGTATTGCATGAGCTGAGCTTTGACAGGTTTCATAAAAACTATGAAAACATATATCGCATAAAAGTCACAGGTATGATGGCTGGTGCGACGCTTGACCAGGCCATAACAGCTTCGCCTATGATGGAGGCACTCCTGAAAGATTATCCCGAGATAGAACATGCCACAAGAATAAACCGGTCGGGTGCATGGCTCGTTAAATACGGCGATACAAGATTCAATGAAGATGGTGTAATATTTGCCGATTCGTCATTTTTCGATGTCTTTAGTTTCAAACTCTTACGGGGAGATCCGAAAACGGCTCTTGTTAATCCCATGTCAATTATCCTTACCGAAAAATTTGCTTCAAAATATTTTGGCAAGGAAGATCCGATCGGAAAGCGATTGAGTCTGGAGGCAGATACAAACCTCTATACAGTTACCGGAGTTGTTCAGAATGTTCCCGGAAATTCCCATATTAAATTCGATATGCTTGGGTCGTTAAATTCACTTGGATTCTCACGGAGTACCTTCTGGCTTAATCATAATATTTATACCTATGTGGTTCTTAACAAGAATCTTACAAAAGCCGGGCTGGAGGCAAAGTTCCCTGAAATGATTCTTAAATATGTTGGTCCTCAGATAAAAGAAGCCATCGGAATTACTATCGAGGATTTTCAGAAAGCAGGCAATCAGTTCGGATACGTGCTGGAACCATTGAAAGATATTCATCTGAAAGGAGCACCGCAGTATAGTCTTGAACCTTCAGGATCAACGACAAATGTTTACATTTTTGCAGTTATAGCGCTTCTGATCCTTGTTATTGCTGTAATTAATTATGTTAACCTGGCTACTGCCAAATCAGCCGGGAGAGCTAAGGAGGTTGGGATCAGGAAAGTTTCGGGATCAGATAAATCGGGACTGATATTTCAGTTTATCGGAGAGTCTTTGATAATTGTAACAATTGCAACAATTATCGCGTCGCTTATTGTTCTGGCAATAACTCCTGCATTCAATCAGCTTATCGGGAAAGAAATATCGGTTAAGCTGTTTTCCGGATACCAGGGTTTTCTTGCACTTTTAGCTCTTATAATTATTGTCGGTACTGCAGCCGGATCATATCCCGCGTTTGTACTGGCATCTTTTAACCCTGCAGAAGTTCTCAAGGGTACAATGAATCCTGGTTCCATATCAAAAACGTTGAGAGGAATACTAGTTGTTTTCCAGTTTGCAGTTTCAATTGTAATAATTATCGGGGCATTTGTTGTCTACAGTCAATTGAATTTCATGACTTCATCCAAAATGGGAATTGAAAAGGAAAATCTCCTTGTAATCAGACGACCCGATGCACTGAACCGACAGATTGAGTCCTTTAAAGAGCAGGTACTTAAGATACCAGGAGTTGTAAGTGTGGCGAATTCAACAGCAGTGCCGGGAAGCAAAAGCTTTAATAATAATGCTTTCCTGCTCGATAACGATCCCACAAAAGCAACTTACCTGATTAATCAGGATCAGGTAAGCTTTGGTTTTGCAGAAGTTATGGGGATAAAACTAACTGAAGGAAGATATTTATCAAAGGATTTTGGAACAGATACCCTGGCATGCCTTATAAATGAGACTGCAGTTAAATTTCTGGGTTTTAAAGAGCCTCTTGGAATGTTTGTTCTTCAGCCAAGTGGCCCGGGACAATTTCAAAAACTCAAGGTTGTCGGTGTGATGAAAGACTTCAATATCGAATCATTACATGAGAAGATAACTCCTGTAATTTTTACACTGATGCCTGGCAACTATGAAGGTTATCTTTGTATCAGGCTCACAGGGAAAGATGTTCAGAATTCAATTAAATCAATTGAAACAATATGGAAGGATTATTCTAAAAGGCAGCCATTTCAATACTCCTTTTTTGCTGATGAGTTCAATCGGCTTTATGAAACAGAGTTTAAGGCAGGAAGAATATTTATCCTNTTTGCTGTCCTGGCTATTTTCATCGCATGTCTGGGATTNATAGGGCTCATAACTTATATGACGACTATAAGAACACGCGAAGTGGGAATANGGAAGACCTATGGAGCATCTAANAATACTATTGTAACGCTGTTGTCGGGAGAAGTGGTANTGCTCATACTGTTATCATCGTTAGTTGCATATCCTGTCGCATGGTTTGGNATAANGATATGGCTTGAGAGCTTTGCGGAAAAGATCAGTGTAAATCCGTTAACTTATCTTGTTGCCACTCTGCTTGGTCTTGCAATCGGATGGCTGTCGATTATATATCAGGCGCTTAAGGCTGCAAATTATAATCCTGCTGAAGCGTTGAGGTATAAATAGTCAGCAATAAAAGCAATAAAGGCTGTAAAGATGATATTCAAACCTTTACAGCCTCTACAGCCTCTACAGCTTATGATGTCTTCTACCGGATCTCTGTCTTACCTGCAGTTTTCACAATAATATTCTTTTTCCATTCATATTTGGATCCGTTCTTATGATTGAGAAGTACATCGTATGTTCCGGGAGGGCATGCATTTGTGAGGGTGACATTTGAATATGTCAGCAGTTCCTGGTTTTTAACAGGAGCAGGGTTACCTGTCTGAGTTGCTGCAGTACCTCCGGGATAGAAGTGCATCATTTTTACATCTTTGTTTCCTCCGGTATAAATAACCTCTCCGGCATTTAGATTCGTTGTGATCTTATAACTGACATCAGGTTTCATAGCGAAATTCTGTAGCCATATTTTTTGTCTCTGACTGGCTATATCGAGAGTAATCAGTATATCATAGGTTCCGGGTTTAATCTTACCTGAAGTCTCATTCACAACCTCATCAGGTGTAAGTGCCTTATCATTTTTTCCTTTTTCATATACAGAAGGTAATCCCTTCGTGACATTCTGTTCTGAACTGCCCTTGAACCTGCTTACTTTTGTTTCGTACGATGCCAGGCCTTTAAGAGTGACAGCAGTTTCTGAAATATTTATGAGATAATCATAAAGAGTCACATTTACAGTGGTCTTTGTTTTTGGTTTTATTACGATGTTACCGGCCACAAAGCTAAGCGTCCCTTTGTTTCCCGATAGTTTGAAAGTCATTCTCAGATCGTAAGTGCCAGGTGCTGCGCCCTGTAATTTAACCTCCTTGCCTTTATTGACGAGTTTAAATGCTGAGCCGGCAATAAGATCGCCCATACTTCTGATGCTCACGGCTAAAGGTGTCTGGTCGTTAGTTGCCAGTGCAGCATAGCTTTGTTGTACCCACACCTGATCCCAACCCCGTTCATTTTTCACAGTTATGCCGTTATCGAATTTGTAGGTGTAATCAGACACAACCTGACCCATAGAGAGGATCACCATTGTCTGAAGAACGAGTATTGAAAATAATTTTTTCATGGAATAATATATTAAGTTGAGAAAGAACTAATCAAATTTACAGCTTTTTAACAATAGATGAAAGATTTTTTTATGTGAAAAAATGTTAATAATCAGGTGCTTGATGCTGATCTATCATTTCTCGATTTATGATTTCAATTCCTGATTCCTCGTACCCTGTACCCCGTACCCAGTTCCTGCCTTTAACACTTCGTTAACACTTTGTTAACCAAATAATTCTAAAAAAATGTAACATTTGTGCTTTTATGGCGTCTTTAGATTATTCTAACCTAAAACTAATCTGAAATGGATCATGTAGTATATCTCGATGCCAGGGCGAAAGAATTAGATAATCTCATTCTGGGAAATAAGTCAATGATTATCCGGGGGGCTGCAGGAAGGAAAATTCCTCATGGAAGGGTGAGTCAGGGAGATGTTTTGTATTTCATTAATAATAATGGTGAGGGCAAGGTTAAGGCAAGGGGTGTGGTAACGTCGGTTTTAAATTCAGATAAGTTATCTGTGGAAGAATCATTTGAGACAATCATCAGTCATCAGGATAAACTTCAGCTTCCTGATGAACAGTTTGAAAGATGGGCAGGTAAACGATACCTCGTTCTTATTGGTATTGACGATATTCATGAGATTGAGCCGTTCAGGATTGATAAAAGTGCTTATACAAACACCGACGACTGGATTCCGGTGGGGAAGATTGGAGATGTACTTCTGACTACAGTCTCAACCGATATCTCGTAAGCGGTACGTGACTTGCTGTCACTTCACACAACTCTCAACTCTCAACTCTCAACTCCTGGTACTAATCCCTGAACAATTTCTTTTCTCCCGGGAATAATATCCCCGCCCGGGTTGTCTAATACCAAATCTACTCACTTTAAATATTTAAGAATATGAAAAAAAATGCATCGAATCTGTTTCGGTTATTGTCACTGACAATTATACTTGCACTGATCAGCCAGCTGATGGTAAAAGGTCAGGCCGGAAATTCAAACTTCACAGGTACATGGAATTTAAATGCTGAGAAAAGCAGTCAACCACAGGGTGGTGGCCAGAGGATGGGAGGTGGTAATTTTGTTGCAACACAGGAAGCAAATCTTCTGACTGTTGAAAGGACAAGGACAAACCAGAATGGTGAGACAACTACAACAACAATGAAATATACCCTTGATGGTAAGGAGAGTNTAAATACTAANCCAAGAGGCGANAGCAAATCAGTCGCAACATGGTCAGCCGATGGAAAAGCACTTACAATAGTTACCTCTCGGACAATGGATATGAACGGTGAGACACGTACAATGAAATCGACAGAAGTATGGAACCTCACCGATGCAAAAACTATCACTGTTGTGACTACAAGGCCAGGAATGGATGGTGCCGAAGTAACTACAACCATGGTCTATGATAAGAAGTAACTTAAGAATATATTGAAAATCAAAAAGAGGGTGTCTTAAAAGTTGAAATCCAGTAACCACACCCTTCGGCAAGCTCAGGGTGTGGGCATAAAGATTTATGCTGGGACTTAGCGTACTTTGTGGTTAATAAGGATTTTTGAGACACCCTCCATTATAAACAATTTTCTATTCGTTTGGGAGTATCTCTATCCTTTTTTCTTTGAGAAAAGAAGATGTCATTCTTATCAGTAATTTCTTATCAGATATTCTCATTTCACTTTTAGTATAGTCAAATTTAGAGATGAACCATTTTACAAAATCGTTTGCCTCATCATATGAACTGAATAACAATTCTTTACCTCCTGTTTTGGTTGTGTCAGTCAGCTGAAGGGGCTTCCTGTTATTATCACCATATTCTGCCAGCTTCCAGACTTTCGGCTGTAAACCTGATTCAGTAAGAATAATATTTGATGTCGGGTTATTTACTTCTCCATAGTATAAACTCACTTTATCATCAGATTCTGAAATAGTCCGATGTTTCCTTTCTACATGACGGTAATCAGCTTCAAAAGATATTTTACAGGACACGTCCTCTGAAATATTTGGTGAAATGAAAAGTTTTTCGTTTATACTTACCTTATCAGGTTCACTTGGTATGCCATCTTTTGTTAAGTTATTGAATGTGAAAGTTTGAAAGACTTTTAAGTCGTTAAATCCGATTGTGATGTCAGCCAGGATGTTACCGGTTAAATCAATTCCGCTGATACCTTCCTGGTAAAGGGTTAAAATATTATTATTTATCGCGGCATTCAGAACAACCATTCTCTGTTTCAGGTATACCTCCTCTTCAAAAGAACGGTTTGCTGACATTTTTCCTGTTACCCCTGTATTAGACTTTCCTGATGTTTTCAGACTGGCATCCTGTCCGGTAATTGCAGCTTCTGTTCCCACGTCAGCTGATATATTACCTGAGATTTCAGAATTAAGGGTAGTTTTAAAATTAAGTTTACCCAAATCTAAAGTCTGATATTCAGTAGTAAGTTTGTTGCAACTCAGAATTCTGACCTTTGAACCCAGGTCAAGGGTAACATTTATTTTCGGAATTCTGTCTGCAGGAGAATGCCCTTTGTTCCTGATAGAGACTATAATTCTTTTATTACATTTTGAGTAGTCGTAGACATTAGTGAGGTTCTTAGTCTGTTGAGTAAGATTTGAGGTTATAGCTGTAATCAATGCATTTGAACTGGATTCTTTTTTAGAGATCTCATTTATTAACGCCTGCTGCCCCTGTGGCAATAAATCAAAAATTGTTTTTGGTTTCTGAGTTTCAGGTTCTTTTTCAATAGAATATGCATCAACAGCGATATATTTTTTAATTGTATCGTTGTTTCGATGGATTTCCATTGAACTGTACCGCCTTGTCAGATGACCAAAGTGGCTGCATGAAGCAAGGGCCAGAAGTATTAAAACCGGAGGGATANAAAGCTTTTTCATACAATAAATTTTTTAATAAAAGTTTTTGAAGGTTTGTTTTTAGCTAACTTAATAAAATCGGATGTCTCCTTTGCCAGCTGAATAACCGTAGCCGTACCAGTAATTTGTGTTATTATTTCTTTCACGGTTTTTTCTTTTAGCAATTTGTCTCCCTGATCTTTATTCAGGTTCATGCTTGCATCCGATGAATAAAAAGGGTTGGAATCAATAGATCCCAGGGAATCATCCCATTGGATAGCTTTCCAATAGGGTTTTTTTAATTCAGAGTTCAGAACGGAAATAAACTTTGCCATTTTTCTTTGAAATTAAAGGGTTAATACTATTGAAAAATTAGAATAAAATGTCGGTGTTTTGTCTTGCTTATGAGTGCAAGGGAACGATTTAAACCAATCTGACAGCTGAGACTTAAAAACTGGAACGTATTACCCGAAAAGGTAAATAGCCCAACTACTTTAGACATAAAATGACGATGAGACTAATCTGTAAAAGTGATAAAGTAAAAGTCCCGTCAAGGTGCCAGATCGTTTTTTCGAATAATCTGAAGCCGGAATCCAATTAACAGGGAAGGAAAGTTCAGGATCAAATACCTTCTGTATTGATTAAACTGACCTTAATAACCTTAAAAGAAATTTTTGGTTAACAGAGGAATATCATATTGCGGAATTCTCAAGAATCAGCTTTACTACATCATAACTGACAGCATCGAACATAGCTTCCACATTCCTGGTGAAATCAGTATTATGACTCATAATAGCATCCTTNACTATAAAAGGTCTGTAATCGTTATTAAAGGCACCGATGAAAGTTGCCAGAACACAACCAACAGCACTTAAGCCACAGANAAATAGAGTATTACTTCCACTCTTTATAAGAACATCTTTCAGATTGGTTTTATTAAAACTGTCTGAATATGTTTTCACTATCTGAATATCTTCCTGTTTAATCAGAATTGAGGATGGATATTCAAAATCTTCAGTACCGGGAATTGACCCGTTTTCTTTATCGTAATGATAAATTCTGATTATNGGGAAATCATGTTTGCGGAAGAGTTCAATTAGAATATTAATAAAGAATGTTGCCAGTTCTTTATCCCGTTGCGAAATGCTTTTCAGGTACTTATTCTGTACATCAATTATAAGTAGTGCTGGTCTGATATTCTTTTCTGAATGTTCTGCCTGGTCTTTCATTTTGATATTGAATTTTTATGAATACGAAGTTATGAAAAATTCAGTACCAGATGAATTGACCTCAGAGTAGCCTGATAAAATATCATGCAAGTTGCTAAAGGCAGCTGCAATTACTTTATTGCCTGACTTTTACTGTCACTCTCCACCTCGATCTTATGGTCGATCTTTTTAACATTCTTACCCTTGTTGAACTTGTATGAATACATGAACTGGACATATCCTGAAACATCAAAACCAACAATATTCGTGGAATTAAATGCAGATGTTGTGGTTTCAGTTCTGCTGAATTTTATATCCCTTGAGAATGGTAGCAGCCAGAATATGCCTATACTGTGGTCCTTGAGCTGTTTCTGAAGTCCGGCACCATAAAAAGGAATGCTGTATGTTTTGGATTGCGCATTGATATTTACACCGTTGTAACTCAGAAAAACAAAAGCTGTAGCAGTCTTCTTTTTGTCAAGGTTAGAAAAAGCATAACTGGTTATACTGTACGAGAAATAATCCCTGGCAGGTATTGAAATAGATTGCCCTGTGTAAGCATTGTAGTGCCCTTTGTAAATCCTTGCATTGATATTTACATACCATAGCATTGTATTGACACCACCGCCAAGCTCATAACCGCTCAGGAGGTTAAAAGGTTTTGTAATTGTGGTCAAAGTGTTGTTAATGGGCGAATTGATCACCAGGTATCGTCTCCCTATTTTGTCGGAGAAAAACTCATCATATATGTATGGTGAAAAATAGTTACTTCCGAAGTTCCAGGTATAGGTAAGCTGAAGACGATCACGATAATCGGGTTTCAGATCCGGATTACCCTGCGTGATATCATAATTCTGACCTATTTTCCAGTATGGATCCATGTCGTAAATTCCCGGACGGTTAATTCTCCTGTTATAGGTAAATTTAATGTTGTGCGACGCCGAAATCTTATATTGAATATTGCTTGATGGTAAAAAGCATGAGTAATCGGGTCTGGTAACCGAATCAGCCTCAATATGGCTGTTTTCAACCCTGAGCATCGCCTGAAATCCGAATTTTTTCATATTCCAGGTAATGCCACCGTATGCTGAATTGCGAAACTCGGTATACTTAAACAGATTGTCTGTTTCATCATTATTGATATTAAAATCATAGCTCATCTGCTGATAATAGAGCTGATATCCTGCTTCAATCTTTGCAGACAATCCAAGAGGCTGTACGTAATTCAGCTTTGTGGAAAAATAATTACGTTCATTCAGATTATCTTCAAGTCTGGAATACGTGCTGAGTATTGCATCGGTATTATACAGGTATCTTGTATTCGTGAAATCATTTGCCTCAGTTGATTTAAATGTATAGTAATTGGTTTCGGCTGTGAATTCCTGGACCGGCTTCTTAAAGGTCTTTTTGTAAAACAGTGATGCCGAAGTTTCATTACTTTTCATAGCGTTATTAGTTGGTGATAAGATTGTATTAAGTGGAACATTGTTTTTAAGAAGCAACGTTTGACTAAACACATCTACATCCTGATGAGTTGGTTTAAAACTGATATTAAAGCTGAGGTTGTTTTTATCATTCATGTAATAATCGAATCCGGTGTTGACCGACGATTGGCTTACTTTAATCTTTCCGGTTCCTGACATATTGTTTGCGGAGTCGATCATTGAGAAATTACTTTCGTTGGTTGTGCTTATTTTCAGCTGTTGTGAAAACGTGAAACCGGTAACATAAAAAGTTATTTTGCCCATTGCATAATCGAGACTTCCTGTCGCAGAAGTGGTGGGCTTGTTGAATGGTTTAATATTGATACCGGCATTACCATTCATCCCATATCGGGCTTCCTTTTTAAGTATTATGTTTATAACCCCGTCGATATTACCTTCATATTTACCTGAAGGATTGCTGATGATTTCAATGCTCTGGATATCAGATGGAAGGAGCTTGGCAAGGTATTCCCTGTCGCGTTGTCTTCCATCGACCTGGATAATAAAATTGCTGCTGCCGTTAAGAGTTATATTATTTTGAAAATCAACATTCACCTGTGGTATTTTCTTTAAGATATCGTACCCGTTATTTGATGATTTGGCAATAACAGATGGAATAGCATATACAGTACGATCGACCATTTCCTTACCTTTCAGACGCTCGCCTACAACTGTTACTTCACTTAAGCTTGCTGTGGTTTCGGCTAAAAATATTGTATCGACTGCAATTTCACCACTACTTTCCTTCACAGTAACCGGTTTCCCATTGGTTTTATAACCCACGAAACTTACCCTTATATAATATTCGCCCGGCTTTACCTTTTCGAGTGAATAGCCACCATCAGTTAATGTAATAACCCCTGTATTCATTGACGAATCAGGCAATTGAACCAGCCCTACAGAAGCAAACTGTACTGGTGTTCTGTCTTTCTCAAAGCACACTTTTCCCTTTATGTTCTGAGCCTGGNCTGTAAAGGAGGTTATCAACAATAACCAGAATAAAGATCTTCTCATTTTAGTTTTCTTATCAATTTATTTCAATGCTATAACTTTCGATTCACCATTGATATCCATTGGTATCTGCATATTCATCCCCTGTACACTGACACCAAGGTTTCCGGCTATATGTGTTTTTGCTTTTTCTTCAATTACCAGACCGGTATTGGTATCAATCACCATGGTTGATTTGCTCATCCCTTTCAAATCGTCATAGGTGATTTTAGCACCGCCCGATTCCATAGGAGCCGCATTCTCTGATGCCTTAATACTTGATTCGGCTGTTAAACTTGCTGCATTGCCATTTACTCCGTCAAGATGATAGGTGGTTATTACATCGAGCATCATTCCTCCGGAAGTCATCTTCACAGTTACATCCCAGCTTTCACCTGTGGCTACCTGTTTGCCCGGCAGACGATATGTAAACATTTCAATCATTGTTTTTANCGCTTTTTCACTGANCATATTTGTTATCTGGCTTTTTACAACAGTGGCCATCATCCCTGTAAGGGTAATGGAACCGGTATCTTTCATTATCACATCAGACAGCATTTTAGAATTGACAATTTCAAGAGGCTTGCCTGAATAATCCATTTTAACATAGAGAGCATTCTTGCTCAACCTGTTCATTATACATGACATGATATCACTCATCTCTGCTGATTTGATATCGCCTTCGCTGGCTGAATTTATTATTGTCGTTTTTCCCATAGTGTTTGTTCTGGTCAGCGTTGTATCGAACCTGACTTCTGTTATCATAAAATCGGGGGTGGCATCGATCATTTTTAACGAAAGGGCATAATCAACTTTGGATTCGATGGTTTGCTGATTCCCGTTTACAGTTTGTAAAATGGTCTGGTCCGAGGTAGACTTAAACCGGTATACTTTGTTTTTCTCGGGGTTCATTTTAAGACTGGCACTGCTTTGCGCCAATATCGAAACAGAGAACAGAACTGCAACACTCGATAATAAAAACTTTTTCATTTGTATAGTTTTAAGAGGTTTTCTACGATTCATAAGCAAAAATACAAAGGCAATACTATTCATAGAACAGATTATCGGTAAGTGGATGATTTATTACGGTGAACTACAGGATTGGCAGGTATTACCTTATACGATTCAGGTGAAAGTTACCCGGATTTGCAGACTGACGCCAGGCCCATTCTTTTGTTCTGAAATCAATATATATGGCAATTATGTGTTTGTATTGTTTTATGTTTTAGATTTTCCCGATTTCATTATTCATATCTTAAAGCATCCGCCGGGTTCCTGGTCGCTGCTTTCCAGCTTTGCCAGCTGACTGTTATTAAGGCTATTACAAGTGCAATAATTCCAGCCAGACAAAATATCCACCAGCTCAACTCTGTTTTATATGCAAATGTCTGCAGCCATCGATGCATCACGTACCATGCAAATGGTGTTGCTATAAGAAAGGCAATGAAAACCCATTTTATAAAAGTCTTGTTTAACATGGTCATAATTTCGGTAATGGTGGCACCATTGACTTTTCTTATACCAATCTCTTTAGTCCGTTTCTCGGAAAAGAATGCCGCCAGACCAAATAATCCCATACATGCAATTAGAATTGCGATTGTTGAAAATATAAAAATGACCTTTCCAAACAATGTCTCTTTCCTGTAAAGCTGATCATAAAAATTATCGTAGAAAAAGAAATCAAATGGACTATCAGGTACTATTTTATTCCAAAGCTTCTGAACATAATCCACTGAACCGGTGATAGATGTTGTATTCAATTTTACAGCCATATACTTAGGATCACTTTCGCGTACGTAAAGAAATAATGGTTCAACCTCTTCACGTAATGATTTGAAATGAAAGTCCCCGAATACTCCTGTCACAAATCCTTCCTTTCCGTTATGGCACGAAAACTTCTTACCTAAAGGGTCTTTCCAGCCAAGCTTTTTAACTGCAGATTCATTTAATAGGTATTGTGTCCCGGAGTATGGGCAGGCAGTATCACCTGGTAAATAGCCTTCATTTAGTTTAACTCCATAAGTTTTGAAGAAATCTTTATCAATCTCCAGAAAGGTCATGGTCTCCGATATTTGCTTATTGCTGCCATCGTAATCTATAGAAGTGACCCATTTCATTTCTCCTGGCAGATCCGAGGTTGCTCCTGCTGAAAGTATATTGGGATTATTAGATAGTTCCTGCTTGAATGAAGGTATTTTAGAACGCATAATATTGTCATTGAGAGGAATGATCATTAACTGATCTTTTGAGAATCCCAGATTCTTATTCCCGATAAACCTCATTTGCCGGTATACAAAAAGTGAAGAAGAGATTAGTATAATGGATATAGCAAACTGAAACAGAACCAGTATTCCCTGTGTCCCGATATGTTTTTTTGTTTCAGCAAATGGTTTTTTAAAAGTATCCATTGGATTAATCCGGGAAGATATCCACCCGGAGGCAAGTCCTGTTATAATTGTGATCAGAAGGAATAGAATTGCCAATGATGGAGCTAAACTCTTAAAAGAATAGTAATCTGACAGATCGGCACCAACAAGCCTGGAGTACCATGGTAGCTGGTCACTGATTATCAAGGCAGAGATTATTACTGAAATTCCAACCAGAACTGAAGCATCTGATAGGTACAGGAAAATGAGTTGTTTTCTGCTGGCGCCCATTATCTTACGCATGCCAAGTTCAGTAGTCCGGCGATTATTGATTGAGAATGAAAGATTTATGTAATTGATACACGCAATTGTGAGTATCAATAATGCGATGGTACTTAATATATAGATGCTTTTTATATCACTGTTCGGAGCAAATTCTCCACCCATGCTGGAATGAAGATGTATTGAGTTTAAAGGTTGGACATGATAGAGTTTATTATCACCAAAATCGCCTCCTCCGTCGTATTCCTTTGTAGACCNGCTAACTGATTTTTCCAGACTTTCAAAGCTTATGGCCTTATTTGTAAGCAGATAAAGATTAGTTACAGTATTCATTGGGTTTATCAGAAAGTCATTTCCAAAAAACGTTTTTGCAGCCGACATTGGAATCATCATATCGAATTGCAGATGAGTATTCCCGGGAATGTTTTTCATAATGCCGGTTATCGTCAGGTTCACAGACCGGTTGTAACTTATGATCTTTCCAACCGGGTCNGCTTTCCCAAAGTATTTCTCGGCNGTGGCTTCTGATATAACCACACCATTTGGTTGAGCAAGAACCATATCCTGATTGCCGGTAATCATCGGGAAAGTAAATACATCAAAAATCGAGGAATCAACCAGTACTATTCTGTCTTCATAAAAATTTTTATCGCCTGACGAAACCAATCCTTTCGATAACCTGGTAATCCTGACGGTCTTTTCTATTTCTGGAAATTTATTCTGGAGAAAGGGGCCCAGTGGATTCGGAGTCTGAACCCATGCTCCATCAACTCCCCCCATAGTAAAAGTGCTGTAAACTCTGAATATTCTGTCGGAGTTTTTATGAAAACGGTCAAAACCAAGCTCATAGTTTATATAGATGAATATCAGGCTGGCAGCAACTATTCCGATTGTAAGACCAACCAGGTTGACAATTGTAAAAAGTTTCCTGTTCCTGAAATTCCGTAGTGTAAACTGCAGATTCTTTAATTTCATGTTTTATTTATATTGAACACATATTATGCTCCTAATTATGTGCCAATTTTTTATATANATGATATAGAGTTATTTAAAGAGATAATCTATTTAATCCCGGTAAATATATTTTACAGTTTTGTGTAAATATATTTTACAAATTGTTTAGTAAGGTCATAATCACAACGCGTATAAAACTCTCAATACAGTGTTTATTAGAATAAGTCTGAGCGATTGGTTTTTATGAGATCCCTGACCTGAATATACACACTTTTCTACAGACATTGCAACTGTAGATATCAAATCCCCTGGCATTGTTACTGCCGGAGAATTGCCTGCATAATTTTTGATTAACGGTGGTACCATCCAGAGCTTTGGGAGGGCAATTATCGAGACATATCCTGCATTTTGAGGGACATTTAAGGCTTGAAACTACAGGATCAGATTCAAGTTCAATATCCGTGAGAATGGCACCGATATATACCATATTACCAAGTTCGGGATTAATCAGCAGATTATTTCTTCCAAGAAAACCAAGACCTGCCATATATCCTGCATGCCGGAGAGAAAGAATCCCCATTCCATGGTAATTTACACTATCCCAATATATGTAGGGTACATCCGAAGGTACCGGAACTGCATGCTTCCCATTTTTCTGAATTGCCTTGCTGAATTCAAGTCCCAGCCTGTCGAGCTTTGAGTATATAAGATAAGCGGAATGAGAATAAGGAACCGGATTTGATGCCAGAATTATTTCAGTTGGCATCTGTATGAGAAACACAATGACCGATTTGCATTTATGATAGATATCAGTCGGATGAAAACCTTCGGGTGCCTCCTTAAATCTACCGACAGAGGCTATTCCACATTTTTCAGCACCAAGTGAAAATGAAAGCTTTTTTAATTCTGATGCTGTGTCCGCCATTGTCCGGATTATTTGCTGCAATCGGCTGAATAATATATATTCGGACTGCCTGAGGTCTCTACAACATAAATTGATGCAGGGAACGGCATGATCCACAGACAAACCTTAGATAGAGATGGCATATTTTTTAAGGAGATCGCTTTTAGATACCTATTATGACTGATATCCAGACTGGTAAGATTGTTCGAGCTGCAGTATATGCTTTCAAGAAAAGGATTTTCTGAAACATCCAGACTGGTAAGAAAGTTTTCCGAACAATTCAGACCTGACATAAGCCGGTTTTTTGAAAGATCCAGATTGGTTAATTGAGTTCTTTCGCAGGTCAGCCAATCGAGATTTACATTCGATGAAAGATCCAGTGAAGTGATTGGATTATCGCTGACCATCAAACCTTTCAAGGCAATATTTTTTGAAAGATCCAAACCTGTAAGTTTATTTTCAAAGCAAATCAATCTTTCCAGAGCCGGATTATGTGAGATATCGAGACTGGTGAGATTATTGTAATCGCACGACAGGTCGTTTAAAGCAACATTGGCTGATAAATCAAGAGTGTAAAGCGAGACATAATTGCACGTTAACTTTTTTAATGCAGCATTATGTGAAAGGTCGAGTGTTCCTAACCCATCAAAGGTACAAAGCAGTTCCTGCAGAGCAGTGTTTTTAGAAAGATCGAGGGTGGACAAATTATTCCAGCCGCAATTTAAAATTTTAAGGTTTAAATTATGAGAAATATCCAGATTTGTCAGATTATTACCATTGCAATTCAATTCAGTTAAAGCAATGTTGTCCGAAACATCCAGCACCTGTAAGCCGTTATTTGCACATTCAAGTATCTCCAGATTGACAAACGATTCAATGCCTTTTATATTAAGTAGATTCTTATCACTCACATTCAGGTATTTTACATCCACAGCTTCGGCATAACTGATCTTTCCGTCACCGTCAATATCAAATCCCAATTGAATCAGAGCATTCAGAAAATTGGTATCAGTGATCTTAACCCAGGGGTCATCTTTTTTTGTACACTGACCAAGCAATACAAGAGCGGCCACAAACAGGAATATTTTCTTTATTGAGCTCATAGATTGTTTTGTGTTCTTTTCAATATGTACTATATGCTGCAATCAGTCGAATAATATACATTTGGACTATCAGATGAATCTACTGTAATGCCTGATGAAGGGAAAGGCAAAACCCATACACAAACCTTGTAAAGAGAGGGCATCTTATTTATAAACAGATTATTCAGGTGC
>JGI20214J51650_10000527_pt1 | contig 23735 bp, 15 predicted proteins | sample WetSurMetagenome_FD_51650 | JGI IMG/M metagenome (IMG submission 51650) | reverse complement strand
GTCGCAGGTAACATGTTCGGAGACATTGCGTCGGATGGCTTTGCCGGCCTTATAGGAGGACTGGGATTTGCCTGCAGTGCACAGTTTTCCGCTGATGGTATTGCTGTTTTTGAGCCGACACATGGATCGGCCCCAAAATATGCTGATTATGAGGTTTCAATTGTAAATCCTATTGCAATGATCGAATCAGCATGTATGATGCTTGATTATCTTGACGAAAAAAATATTTCATCCAGTATCCGTAAGGCTATTGCACAGGTTATTGAAGAAGGCAAAGTTAAGACGTATGATATGATGAAAATGCAGGGAAGACCTGAAGTAATCAAAAATGGAGCGGCTTCAACCATTCAGATGACTGATGCAATTATTGCAAAACTGAAATAGATAGAAATAAATTGAAATAGACAGAAATAACTCAGACAAGAATATATGAATTCAGATGTTCAGAAACTATGGCCGGAACTTGAGTGGATTAAGGACGGATCTCTCAGGGAAAAAACTGCCAGGACATGGGAATTAGCACTTTCAAGAAGCGTTCTGAAGCCAGATGATCTTGAGACTATTCCATTCACTTTACTTTGCGGACCAGATCTTAAAGTTAGTTTTATGGCTCATAAACGGTGTGTGGTCCATATTGCAAGAGCAAGCGGGGACAAGATGAATGAGTTCTTTAATAAGGATCTCCCTGTAAACATGGATGTACTTATTTCAGGAGCCATACTCGCTGATGTTGGTAAATTGCTTGAATATGAGCTTGATAAAGAGGGCAAGGCTGTCCAGGGAAAGTATGGACAATTCCTCNGGCATCCGTTCTCCGGAGTATCCCTGGCTGAAGAGTGCGGAGTTCCGCCAGAAGTCTGTCATATTATTGCAGCTCATGCACATGAAGGCGATCTGGTAAAAAGAACCACCGAGGCATACATTGTTCATCATGCAGATTTTATGACTTTTTTACCATTCAAAAGCCGCCTTGTCGTATAACTAATCAGCGCAAATCAGCGTGATCAGCGCTCTTTTTTCTCAATTAGATATGAGATTGTCCGGCTTTGAACATTATCCCATTTGGTAAAAGCTTTAATTGTGGCGGTGGCTGTAATAATAAACGGGCTCTCATAAATAGCTGAACTTTCATCAGGGACAGAGCCGTCAGTTGTATAGTAAGTTTTTCCACCCGATCGTGAAGCAATTAGCTCAACGGCCACTTTATCGATAAATTTATCGGGAGAAGACAAAGCAGGAGGAATTGAATTTTTGTTTGCCCTGAAAACATTTTCCACACCCATTTTATTGATCTTCCTGTCGTATGTCATAAGTCCGTTTGTTTCCGTTTCAACATCGGTCGTTTGAGTATAGATTGTAGCGCTTAATCCATCATTTTTGACAAATCTGTATACCTGATTATAGAATGATTCATACTTCGAAAGAAGCTGAAGGGTGTCTTCCATATTTCTGTATCCCCAGTTCTTCTGTTCCCAGGTATGTCCCTGAAGAGGAAGTCCAAGCCCCCCGAATTCGCCAAGGACAATTGCCCTTTTATCTTCTGCTTTCTGAACTGCAGGATCGGGATACCGATGAATATCATTTATATCACCTGTTCCTCTGTCGGTCCAGCCTGAAGCGCTGTTAACCAGTCTCGTATTATCATATCCGGCTATTAGTTTTGTGATCCTTTCTGTTTCAAACTGACCCCAGCCTTCGTTAAAAGGTACCCACATAATTATTGACGGGTGGTTAAATTTTGTTTCGATCATCCGTTTCAATTCAAACTCAAACTGTTCCGTTGCCTCTTTCGACTTTTCGATATCGGGTTCATCGCCATCAATATATTTATCTCCGCTTGGCATATCCTGCCATACCAGAATTCCAAGTTTATCGCACCAATAATAAAATATTCTGTTCTCAACTTTGACATGTTTTCTTAACATGTTGAATCCCATTTTTTTAGTCATACGGAGGTCGTATACCATTGCATTTTCGGAGGGAGGTGTATAAATGCCATCGGGCCAGAATCCCTGGTCAAGAGGCCCGTTCTGATACACAAATTCGTTATTCAGGAGCATCCGTGTAAAACCATCCGGAGATTTACCAACAGATATCTTCCTGATACCGGTATATGATTTTATTTTGTCAATTGTTTTGTTTCCTTTTTTAAGTTCGGCTGAAATGTCATACAGGAATGGGTGTTCAGGTGACCAGAGAACAGGGTTGTCAATCTGAACAGATATTTCCTGATCAGCATTTCCGCTTGCTGAAGCAACTTTTTTTCCATCTTTTTTTACAGTGATCAAGATAGTATTTGTGCCTGCGTTTTTCACTTCTGGTTTAATAATTATCGTTCCTTTATCAGCATCTGTCAATGTTCTGAATGATGAAATATACGATTCATTTACTGGTTCAATCCATACTGTCTGCCAGATACCAGTGGTTGGAGTATACCAGATACCTCCAGGCGAAGAGACCTGTTTTCCTCGTGGCTGGGTTCCCTTATCAGTAGGGTCCCAGATACAGACCTGTAATTCATGATTTTTCTGATCAGCAAGATATTGTGTGATATCGATAGTAAACGGGTCATATCCACCCCGGTGTTTTCCGGCTTCTTTTCCGTCAATCCATACTGTTGTTTCCCAGTCGGAAGCTTCGAAATTCAACAGAATACTTTTTTTGCTCCATCTGTCTGGTATTGTAAATGTCCGTTTGTACCACAAATTCTCCTTTTCGGAAACGCGTTTCTTTACACCTGACAATGCAGATTCTACAGGGTAGGGAACAAGAATTGAGCTTTCCCACTTCTCTGGTTTTGAATCTTTTGGAGTAATTGCATATTCCCAGAGACCATTCAGACTTATCCATTGATTTCTGACCATATCGGGACGCGGATAATTCAGCCAGGGTTTTAAAGGATCAACATCAGTTGCCCATCTTGTAAGAATCGGGTTCTCAGCTATTTTCCAGTTTATTACATTTTTACGTGTACATGATACACTCAATGTAAAGACAAGCAGTGCTAATGAAAGTTTAAGTAATCTCATTTGTGGTGGTAATAATATTTAATTATTGTCAGAAGTCAGAAGTAGGAAGTCGGAAGTTATTGCTTACCGCGTACCGGTTCTATCCCAGTTTCATCTTTTCGACTTCCTCAATGTTTCTTTCATTTGTAACAGCCTTGGCATCAGGGGTATACAGGTAGTCAATAAGATCCTGATATCTATCCATGATTTTGCCTCTCACGATCTTCATTGTTGAGTTCATAAGGCCGTTATCTTCAGTGAAGCTTTCTTCAAGAATTCCAATTGCAACCGGGAGCCATCTCTGAGGAAACATATTTCCGTATTTACCATTTGTACGGTACTCATTTACCTCGCTCTCTATCAGGGTTATAACTGCCCGTTTTCCTTCATCGGAATCGGCAGTAAGATTTTTTTCCTCCAGGTATAATTTAAGAGTGTGCTGGTTTGGAACAACGATTGCCACTGTATATGCTTTCTGGTTATTGTATAGCATACACTGATCAATGTATTTAGACTGCTCTGAGATTGCTTCTTCAATACCTTCAGGGCTGAACTTTTCTCCGTCATCGGCAATGAGAAGACTCTTGAAACGACCAAGTACATACAGGAAGCCATCTTCGGACATATAGCCCATATCACCGGTATAGAGCCATCCGTCTTTAATACTTTCTTTGGTGGCAGCATCATTTTTCCAGTATCCGTGCATTACATTACCACCCTTTATGATAATTTCCCCTTTCTGTCCAGTTGGTACTTCTTTGCCATCATCGTCGCATATTTTAAGATCCATGTTATTGATAAGAGCACCGGAAGATCCCAGTTTATGTTTGCTGGCCGAGTTGGATGAAATTACCGGAGATGCTTCACTCAGACCGTATCCCTGGTACATTGGAATTCCGAGGGCATAGAAAAATCTTTGCAGTTCAATATCGAGAAGAGCACCACCGCCAATAAAATAGTCAAGTTCTCCACCATAACCTTCACGTATCTTACTGAACAGGATCTTATCATAAAGCTTAAGGAGAGGTTTTTTAACGCTCTGCAATCCTCTGCCTTTGTTCCATCCCTCTTTGTTGTATGAGTAAGAAATTTTAAGTGCATGATTGAAAAGCATTTCAATAACAGGACCTTTCTCTTTTATTCCTTTTTCGATATTCTTTCTGAAATTTTTTGCAATGGCAGGTACACTCATCAGCAGGTTAGGTTTTATCTCTTTCAGGCAAACAGGAAGGTTCCTTAGTGTTTCCATAGGAGTCTTTCCGGTTTTTACCGATGCTATGCTTGCTCCTTTACCCATAAAAGCAAATATTCCACAGGTATGACCGAAAGAGTGGTCCCATGGAAGTATTAGAAGCGTTTTATAAAATGAAGGGATATCTATCAGACTATAAGCCTGATATACGTTCGTAACGTAGTTGCCATGAGTGAGGATAATGCCTTTTGGATCAGCTGTAGTGCCTGATGTGTAGCATATATTTGCAAAATCGGCAGGTGTAATACTTTTAGCTAATTCTTCAAAATTTGCCATATTTTCAGGCAGTTCAAGCCATTCCCTTCCAATTTTTCTAACTTCATTGAAATGAATCTCATTATCCGAATACTCCTCCTGGGTATCGAAATGTATTATTTTTTCTATTGCCGGGCATTCTGAGATAACAGTTTTTAGCTTATGAGCCTGAATTGATGACACCAGAACCATTCTGGAACCCGAATGGTTGATCCTGAATTTTATCTCTTCAGGGTTTAATTTTACTGACAATGGGACATTCATTGCACCTGAATAGAGAATTCCCATTTCACCAATAACCCAGCTGTTTCTGCCTTCAGATACAAGGCTCAGGCGATCTCCTCTTTTTATTCCTAGTTTAATAAGACCTGCGGCAAATTCATAGACCTGCTTTTTTGTCTCTCCATAGGTTGTTCCTTCATATTTGTCATTTGGTTTTTCCCACAGGTAAACGTTATTGCTGTACTTCTCAACACTTTCTTCAAAAAATTGTATCAGGGATTTCATTTACTCAGGTTTATATGGTTAGTACTATTCAGCAGTCGAATATACAAATTCCGTTGAATTTTGGTATTCCGAAGGTAAAATATTGTCGTGTGATTTGATATATAATATTTTGTATCTTTGATTAAAGATTAAATTAAATGTCATACAAAAGGTGTTATCTAAACTTTTAAATCTATTATTATGAGACATTTATCACTACTCGTTTTTATGGTACTTTTAGTTGTTCCCACTTCCTGCAAATATTTTAAGGGATCAGGTAAAAAAGAAAAAGCCCTGGCTGCACTGCATGCAAGGCAGGATAGTATAAGGGTTGCTGATTCGATCAGGTCTGTGCAGGACAGGTTGATGGCAATTGAAACTGCCCGACTTGATTCCATTAAGAAAGCAGATGAAGAAAGGCTTGCCTGGGAAAGCAAATTCAAGTATAATATTATTGTAGGAAGTTTTGTTACACCTGAGTATGCAAGAGGCCTGGCTGAAGTGTACAAAACTAAAGGCTATCAACCGAGGATAATAAAGATGGAGGGTAGCAGGTTTGAGTTGGTATCTGCTGAAGCCCATGACAGTTTCAGAAAAGCTGTTGCCCGTCTGAAAGAGTTCCAGGAAACGATAGAACTCGACGCCTGGATGTATATAAAGAAGTAAGGATTTTTCCTTAAAAACAAGGGTGTCCCAAAAGTTGAAATTCTATTGCCCTGCCGGTAGGCAGGGTTAAAAAGAACTTTTGTGACACCCTTTTGTTATTTCATATATTTCTGAATATGGTCTCTTCTCTGTCGGGGCCTACTGAAACCATTGTTACCGGTACACCGGTCTGGTATTCAATGAATTCAATGAATTTTTTAAGTGCCTGAGGGAGTTTGTCAAATTCTTTAATCTCCGAAATATTATCATTCCAACCAACCATTTCGGTATAAACCGGTTCAATAATTGAATCGTTATTAAATGGTATTTCGCGGCACTCCTTTCCATCTACCTTATACGATGAACAGATTTTAATCGTTTTAAATCCCGACATCACATCAGCTTTTGTCATAAAGAGCTTTGTCACACCATTTATCATTATTGAATATTTTAAAGCAGGCAGATCGAGCCAGCCGCAACGACGTGGCCGTCCAGTTGTGGATCCGAATTCCTTCCCGGTATTTCTTAAAATATTACCAGTTTCATCGAAAAGTTCAGTAGGAAAAGGACCGCTTCCAACACGTGTACAATAGGCTTTGAAAATCCCGAAAATTTCTCCTGCAAGTTTCGGAGAGATGCCCAGACCTGTACAGGCTCCGGCACTGATGGTATTTGATGAAGTAACAAAAGGATATGAACCAAAATCAACATCCAGCATAGTTCCCTGGGCACCTTCAGCGAGTATCTTGCTTCCTTTTGCTGAAAGTTCATTTACAAGGTATTCCGTATTAACAATCCGGAAATTTTTCAGCATCTCAATTCCCTCGAACCATCCTTTTTCGTATTCTTGGAGATCGAATCTGAAATCATAACTTTTAAGTATGGTAAGATGTCTTTTCAGATGTTTATCATATAACTCCCTGAAATCTTTTCGCAAAATATCACCTGCTCTGAGCCCGTTGCGACTTGTCTTATCAGTATATGCAGGACCTATCCCTTTAAGAGTTGATCCTATTTTAGCAGCGCCTTTATTGCATTCATAAGCCGCATCAAGAATTCTGTGACCCGGCAGAATTAAATTTGCCCTGGTAGATATAATAAGACGTTTTGTAAGCTCACTTACAGGAGGTCCCAGCTCCTCTATCTCTTTTTTAAATACTGCAGGATCGATTACAACTCCATTCCCGATAATATTCAACTTTTCGGGATGGAAGATCCCGGAAGGTATAAGATGCAATACATGTTTAACATTATTGAACTCTAGAGAATGACCGGCATTTGGTCCTCCCTGAAATCGGGCAACAACATCGTAAACCGGACTCAGAGCATCAACAACTTTCCCTTTGCCTTCATCACCCCATTGCAGTCCTAACAGTATGTCAATGTTCATATTACAAAATTTTGTAATTATTAAAAAATGCTCTGCAAGGTACGAAATAATTCAACTTATTGACCAATGGATAATATATTGTTGATAAAAGTTTCAGCAACTCCAGAATAGGCTGTTTAATAGAAGAACATGCATCTTGCAGCTTATCCGGCAGCTTAATTTATTAGGTTTTAAATAACCGAATAAATATATTTGTGTTTAATAAACGATAATGAATAACATATTTTTAGAACTATAAAATTTATTATCATGAAAAAGCTATTTACTCTGCTACTGACTTCTGTAATTGTGATTAACTCTTTTGCGCAGGATAAGCCTGCTGTTTCATCAGAAAAAAATGTTATTAAAGTAAATGCATTGAGTTTGTTACTTGGAACAGGCTCCCTTTTTTATGAGCATAAATTCAGCGATAATATATCCGGACAGCTGGGTGTTGCTTATATGGGTTTTAAATATAAGGATACCAAATTCAGCGGGCTCATTCTCACTCCTGAATGCAGGTTTTATCCGAAGAAAAATGCCATTGATGGAATGTACATAGCTCCGTATCTAAGATATCAGAACTTTACCCTTCAGAGTGGCGACAACAAAGGGACTCTGTCCACGATGGGTGGCGGACTGCTTTTCGGGAGACAGTGGATAACTAACTCAGGGTTTACAATGGATCTGTTTTTCGGAGGTCATTACTCAGGTTCAAAAGTAAAAGTAACCTCTGGAACTGATACTTTTAATTCGGATCTATTTAGTGGATTCGGTGTCAGAGTAGGATTTGCCCTCGGTATTGCTTTCTGAGAGGAGTAATTGGAATTGTCAGGGCTTCACTTCTGTTTGTCAGTCTTTTTCTCAGTAATATTACCGTAGATATATAATGAGTGATAAACAGGAGTGAAGTCATATAATTCGCTGGCAGTGTGAATAATCTCGAGAATTCTGGGGTCGCAGAATTCAATAACTTTACCTGTTTCAATATCAATAAGATGATCATGCTGTCCGCACTGGTATGCTCTTTCAAACTGGGCAATGTTCTTACCAAACTGATGCTTGATAACAAGACTGCAGTCAAGCAATAACTCAATTGTATTATATAATGTAGCCCTGCTTACCCTGTAGTTCTTATTCTTCATGAAGATGTAGAGTGACTCGATATCAAAATGGCCGCTCCGTGAATAGATCTCATCAAGTATTGCATATCTCTCGGGTGTTTTCCGGTGTCCTTTCTTCTCGAGATATTCAGTGAAAATTTTCTTTACTGTCAGTTTTGTATCGTCACTAAGCATATTTGGTCTAATTTAAAATAATAACAAAAATATGCATTTTTTCGGATAAGGCGGCGTTTGATGATTCTAAAATTATTTTGAGAAGTCTTCAACCCTCTTAACATTTTCGATCCCATTGATATTTGAAATCTTAAGAATAAGGTTATTAAGGTCTTTAGTATGATGTACAAACAGATCGATTGTTCCTTCAAAAATGCCATCCTTTACTGAGATATTTATATTGGTCATATTGACCTTTAATTCGGAAGAGATAATGTTTGTTATATCATTTACAAGACCAATCCTGTCAATACCTGTCATGCTGATCCTGGCAAGGAATGAAACCAGCTTATGAATTGCCCATTTTACAGCGATTATCCTGTTTCCCTCGTTCGACATGATCCTGATTGCAACAGGGCATTTTGGTTTATGAATTACTATTGCACCTTCGGGTGAATGGTAACCGGTGACCTCATCACCAGGAATAGGATTACAGCACTTGGCAATTTCGTATGACTGTTCGGCATTATCAACATTTTCCCTGAGCAGAAAGGGAATGCTGTTATCAATTTTGTCCTGAGACACATCGGCATCCTTTTTTTCTTTCTTTGATCCAATGAGTTTCAATTCCCAGTATTTAATCACATTTTTAGATGGAGAGCTCCTCAATATTTTCTTAAGGTTATCGAGGTTTACACTTCCAAAAGCTATTCCGGAATAAAGTTCTTCTTTAGTAAGGATTTCATAGTGGAGGAGGAGCTTCTTAAGAATTTCATTATTTGAAGTCAGCCCAAGCTCTTTTAACCTGAAGTCGAGTATTTCCATTCCTTTCTGAATACTGTCTTTNGACTCGATTTTCAATTCAGCCTTTATGGCTTCTTTTGCTTTTGATGTCCTGACGAAGGACAACCATTCCTTTTCAGGTTTNGCTATGTCTGATGTAATAATCTCCACCTGGTCCCCACTCATCAGAATTGCGCTTATAGGATTGAGCTTATAGTTTATTTTTGCACCAATTGCCTTGTTTCCCACTTCAGTATGAATCTCATACGCAAAGTCGAGTGCTGATGCCCCTTTTGGCAGACTGACAAGAAATCCTTTGGGTGTGAAGACCATTATTTCTGAAGAGAAGAGGTTCATTTTAAATTCGTCCAGAAACTCAATAGGATCTTCCAGCGGATTCTCCAGCATAATCCTGATCTTCTTTATCCATTTATCGAGTTCACTCTCCGGTGTTTCATCTCCTTTATATTTCCAGTGAGCAGCATAGCCCCTTTCTGCTATCTCGTCCATGCGTTTGCTTCTGATCTGNACTTCAACCCATTTACCTTCAGGACCCATAACAGTAACATGCAAAGCTTCATAACCATTTGGTTTTGGGCGGCTTACCCAGTCGCGAAGACGGTCAGGTTTTGGCAAATAAGAATCTGTAATTATCGAATAAATACTCCAGCATTGAGTTTTCTCAGGTATTCCGGTAGCCGGTTCAAACACAATCCTTACAGCAAGTACATCATAAATTTCTTCGAACGGAACATTTTTTGCCTGCATTTTTTTCCAGATGGAAAAGACTGATTTCGGTCTTCCACTTATATCGAACTTAAGCCCTGCTTCTGTTAATTTCTCTATAATAGGAAGTGAGAACTTATTAATGAGAGATACATATTTTCTTTCACTATGCTTAAGTTTGGCAGTTATCTCTTCATAGATATGTGGCTGCCTGAATTTAAAACTCAGATCCTCCAGTTCACTTTTGATTGCATACAATCCAAGCCTGTGTGCAAGAGGGGCATATAAAAATATTGTTTCGCCTGCAACCTTCATCTTCTTATGCTCAGGCATCGAATCGAGGGTCCTCATATTATGAAGGCGGTCAGCAATTTTTATCAGTATAACGCGAAGATCATCAGAAAGAGTCATCAGCATTTTTCTGAAGTTCTCGGCCTGGAGTGAAGATGAGTTTTCCTTATTGTATGTACCTGATATTTTTGTTAACCCGTCAATCAGAGATGCTATTTTGGGATCAAAATCCCGTTCAACATCTTCAAGCGAATATTCGGTATCCTCAACCACATCATGAAGCAGTGCCACTGCAATAGATTTAGCTCCGAGGCCGATCTCCTGGTTTACTATCTTGGCAACTGATATAGGATGGATTATATATGGTTCTCCCGATTTCCTGCGCATGTTCCAGTGAGCTTCATTGGCAATCNTGAATGCTTTGTCAATCAGCTCTATGTCACCAGGTTTATTGCACCGCAGAAGATGATTTACAAGAGAATCATATTCAGTCTGAATACGGGCTTTATCTTCATCATCAAAAATATCCTTGTTCCCCATAAAAAACTATGTAGCACCTTTTTGTGCAAGTCACAAAGATAGCTTTTCCTGCTTAAAGTTGTTCATAAACATGGAAGAAGGATCATGATTTTATTACCTGCTGTTAATTATAGTAATAGTGCCTGTCCTGGAAATAATTTTACCGGAGGGGGTAGTCACTTTCAGAAACCATAAATATACACCCTGAGGCTGAAAATTACCGTTTTTAGCGCCATCCCAGCTTTTGCTGTAATCTCTTGATTCAAAGAGTACTTTTCCCTGCCTGTCATTTATTATAAGAAGATATTCGATTGGTGTAAATGATAGTACCGGTTTAAAATATGAGTTAACAGAACCGTTGTTTGGAGTAAATATGTTCGGGACTGTAATTTTCTCAGTTGGTATGGTACATATGCTGGAAGAATTACTTAGTCCGGTAACACCATANGGATTTGATGTTTCTGAAGCACTTATATAAAAACATACTTCATTCCCTGATACTTCATACATAATTTCTTTATATCCCAATGTGAATACTGTGTCGTCAGGCTGAAGAATAGCTTTTTCTTCGAATCCGCTGCCTGTATTAACAAACAGCCTGTATGATGATATAGCGCCCAGCCACTTACTGTATGAATTCCANGAAAGGTTCAGGTCATTATCATTTCTTTCAAGAGATAATATCATATTCGAACATAGGTTCGAGATTTTCACATGGTTATTGCAGTTATTAACAGCTGAGAGCCTGTAGTAGTTTCTGTCTTTAATATCTGCTTTGTCATCAACGAAAACAATTGATCCATTATCTGATACAGGTTGTGATATTTCTTCAAAAGTTCCTGCAGTGCCTATCTTTCTTTCCAGGCTGAAATGAGTTATTTCAGAAGCCCTGTCATATGAAAAAGAAAGAGAAATGTGCCCGTCGGAATTAACAGTTGCAAAATCAGCGTTTATCCATTGCGGAGGACGCTGCATCTTTGTAAACAGGCATGCTTTGTTGGAGGTGGAAAAAAATCCCCCTTCAAGGTTCGCCCTTATAACAAAGCAGTAATCTGCACCGGTAACAAAATCATTTAGAGTAAAGCTAAATAAATCAGGACTTACTTTAGNTGTCTCGGTGAAACTGTCTCCATCAACTGATACCAGTACTGAATAGTTTGTAACCTTTTTTGGAGAAGAAGGATAACTGTTCCATGACACAACAATTTTATTATTGCAGGTATCCAGATCAGCTGTGGTAAAAATTGTATTAAGGACATTTGAAAGCTGGCTTGGACAGCCTGGCCTGCCTGGTAATCCCGGCAATCTGTAAGCAGCAATTACATAAGCTACACTAAAGTATTGTGTTGATGAACCAGTGAAGGAATAACTGGTAGCCACAGGGTTCCATAAAGTATCGAAGGCCATTCCGTCACCGTTTTTATACGTATAAAGAATATATCCTGCTATATCAGTTGACGGACTTAAGGTCCAGGTAAAATCTGTTTTTCCTGTTTCCGGTTGTACTGAGACTGTTGTTAGCACAGGAGGCAATGGAACAGTACAATCTGTCTGGGAATAAGCATTGTACGAAACTAAGGAGGAGATTAAAACTACAATATTTATAATTCGTATTTTCATATTGTTCCGGCAGTAACCTCATAAAGTTCATCAATATTGTAATACGTTCGGGCCAGTTCGATTATTTCATCAGGATCAATAGTTTTTATTTTCTCTGCCAGACGGTAGTAATAACTGTTATCGAGTCCGAATTCCCACGCCGATCTGAAGCTATCAGCCAGGGCAAAGGGACCATCGAACATTCTGACCATTTCGCCCGACATATAATTCCTGACTATTTCCAATTCATCATTTTCAATATGAACTGTTTGCAGAAGCCTGATTTCCTTATAGATCTCATCGATTGTTTTCTGACAATTCTTCTTTCCCACTTCGGTTGCAATTATGTTGTATCCGGAGAGATCAAGAGAAGTAACTGATGAACTTATGCCATAAGTATAACCTTTTTCCTCCCTTATATTTTTCATTAATCTTGAACCAAAAAAACCACCCAGAACTGAATCAAGAATCTTTAGTCCTGTATAGTCAGGATGTCTTTTGTTGATTGTTGCTGAGCCTATTCTGATGGCAGTCTGAACAGTTCCTTTCTTATTTATATGAACCTTTCTTTTCAATTCCCCCTTCAATTTTGTATTTTTTTCTTCATCATAAACAGTTCCTGAAGTCAGGTCACCGAAATAATGATTCAGGAGTCCGGAGGTCTTTTTATGTATTCTGCCGGAAATAATAATTGCGAGATTATCTGGAGTATAATATTTTACATGAAAATCTTTGAGAAGGGCTGGTGTCATCAGGTCGAAGTCTTTTTTGATAACCTGGTGACCATACTGATGACCTTTTCCGAATATTGATTCAAAAAACCGGTCCGTAGCCAGGTTGTGGACTTTTTCCCTGTTGACCATGTACCAGCGGAAACGTTTTTTCATAAGAGAATCGAGTTCTTCTTCCGGGAAAGCCGGAAGGAACAATATCTCGCGACAGAGTTCAAAAACCTTATCAATATGTTTACTGAGGAAGAAAACAACAATTCCTGCACGATCTTTTTCAGCAGACAGATTAAGAAATACTCCGTAAAAATCGAGCAGTCTGTTAAGTTCTTCGGAACTGTAATTTTGAGATCCTTCGGTAAGCATCATGTTTGTTGTTGAGGAGAGAAGAGGCAGATATTCCTTTATCTGACCTGCTTTGAAAGTAAATTCCACACGCATTATTTCCTCGGTTCCGGATTCTATCGAATATACTGGTATTCCGTTTTTAAGATTAAAGGATAATGCTTCCGGAATTACTACCTTTTTAATCGGATATAGCGGGGGTTGTATTTTACGAAGGATATTCATCAGTTTCCCTTTCGGGTTGATTTGTAGTATAATGTACTGCAGTTTGAAGGAACAAGGTATTTCCTGGTTGCCTCAATCACCATTTCAATACTTATGTTCCTGTATGTATCTACCTCATGATTGATTAATTCCGGATTACCAAGAAGTTCATAAAATGCAAGACTCATGGCTTTATTCAGAATGGCAGTATTTGAAAATACTGTAGATGATTCAAATTTATTTTTAACCTTTTCCATTTCATCATTTATTCCAGGCTTATCAGTCAGGCTTGTAATAACCTCATTTATAGCTTCTTCAGCCTGTTGAATATTAATGCCTTTCATCAACTTCCCCTGAAGAAACAAAAGTCCCGGATCAATATCGGATGTTAAATATGCATTTATCTCACTGAATAGTTTCTTCTCCCTGACAAGTTTTGTATAAAGTCGGCCGGATTCTCCACCTGCAAGCAGATCGGTTACCAGATCGAGAGTATTGAAATCTTTGCTTTTTCGTGGACCGATATGCCAGACTTTATAGAGTGCAGTTGATGGGACATCTTTCTTTATTGTTAAGATTCTTTCTTCATTCTGAGCTGGTTCAACGGGGAGTTTTCTCGATTTTACTATTCTCTTTTCAATCGGTCCAAACCATTTCTGGCATAGTTTGAAGGCCAGATCATGATTTATGCTTCCTGTGAGTGTCAGGATTGCATTATTAGGTGCATAATGTGAAAAGAAGAATTTTCTTGCATTCTCAAGATCAACAGACTCAATTTGTGAAATATCCATTCCAATAGTCGGCCAGCGGTATGGATGGACCTTATATGCCAATGGACGCAGTTTCAGTATGGCATCGCCATATGGTTGATTCAGGTATCGTTGTTTATATTCTTCAATAACAACATTTTTCTGGGTATCGAGATTTTTCTGAGAAAAATCAAGCTCAAGCATTCTGTCAGATTCAAGCCAGAAACCCGTTTCAATATTATCGGACGGAATAGTGAGATAGTAATTTGTTATGTCGTTGCTGGTAAATGCATTGTTATCTCCTCCCACCATTTGCAGAGGCATATCATACTCCGGAATATTTACAGATCCTCCAAACATCAGATGCTCAAAGAGGTGAGCAAGTCCGGTTTTATCAGGCTCTTCATCTCTTGAACCAACATTGTATAAAATGTTCATTGCAACCAGCGGCGTAGATCTGTCTTCGTGCACAAGAACCTTTAAACCGTTATCAAGAGTGAATCTGCTGAAATTTATCATACCTGAGTTTCAAATAGTAACAGATGGACACTATTGACCAAAAGAATATCCATGAGACAAACTTAAATAAAAAACAGGGAAGGTTTAGTATTGTTTTTATATTTGCATAATTATGTTCAGAAATCGTTTTTTCAGAAATATTTCTCATTTCAGGTTAGTTGATTTAGATCAGGGTAAGTTAGTTTATTTCCTTAGTCTGGTGGTTGGACTCCTGAGTGCTCTTGCTGCCGCCCTTCTTAAAAATACAATTCACTTTACACATCAGCTTCTTACCGAAGGAATAACTCTGGAATCGGGAAGCTACCTCTACCTGGCTTATCCTCTGGTCGGGATGTTCCTTACTTTGTTGTTTGTCAGATATATAGTTAAAGATAAGATTGGTCATGGTATAAGCAGGATACTTTATGCAATCTCGAAAAGAAAAAGTCATATCCCTGTACACAACACCTGGACCTCAATACTGGCAACTACATTGACAATAGGTTTTGGAGGATCAGTCGGTGCTATCCCTGTACACAACACCTGGACCTCAATACTGGCAACTACATTGACAATAGGTTTTGGAGGATCAGTCGGTGCTGAAGCACCTATAGTACTTACAGGATCCTCAATAGGGTCCGTACTGGGAAGGTTCTTTAAACTAAACTATAAAAACATAACGCTTCTGATTGGATGTGGCGCTGCCGGAGCTATATCAGGAATTTTCAAAGCACCTATAGCCGGAATAGTTTTTACACTGGAGATACTGATGCTTGACCTTACAATATCTTCGATAGTCCCGTTGCTCATCTCATCGGTTACGGCTGCAACTGTTGCTTACTTTCTAATGGGTGACAAAGTATTGTTCAGTTTCAATATTGTGGAAGCTTTCAATATTGCAAACATTCCATGGTATCTATTGCTCGGTGTTATTTCAGGAGTGATCTCTCTCTATTTTTCAAAGATGACTTTATTCCTTGAGAGCAATTATGAGAAGATCAAGAATGTTTATTTCAGACTGATCCTGGGAGGAATTGTCCTTGGAGGTCTGATTTACCTGTTTCCACCCTTTTATGGTGAGGGCTACGATACAATTATGTCACTCCTGCAGGGGAATTCCGATACGGTTTTCAATAACACCATATTCAGTCAGTATTCTGACAGTTTTTATGTGTTTGTCCTTTTTATGTTTGGACTTGTAATGCTTAAGGTTGTGGCAAGCAGTTCGACAAACGGGGCAGGAGGAGTTGGTGGAATCTTTGCACCAACTTTATTTATCGGAGGGGTTAACGGGTTCATGATTGCAAACCTTTTAAGGAAGTATATTCATGTTGATTTGCCTGATAACAGGTTTGTCCTTGTTGGGATGGCAGGCATGATGGCAGGGGTCATGCATGCTCCTTTGACAGCCATATTTCTGATTGCTGAAATTACAGGTGGTTATAATCTGCTGATTCCGCTTATTATTACTTCTACTGTCGCATATATTACAACAAGAAGTTTTGAAAAGCACTCTATTTATCATGTTCAGTTGGCAGAGAGAGGTGAGTTGATTACACATGATAAGGATAAGGCTGTGTTAACCATGATGAACTGGAAGAAAGAGATTGAGACTGATCTTATTAAGGTAAAACCTGACGATACTCTTGGTGATTTAGTCAGGATAATTTCCAAATCGAAAAGGAACCTTTTCCCTGTTGTGGATGAGTATAATATTCTTGAGGGAGTAGTTTTGCTTGATGATGTAAGGGAAATTATGTTTAACCAGGATCTTTATGACACTACTTTTGTAAGGGACCTGATGACTATTCCTCCGTCGTATATAGATAAGAAGGAAAATATCGAAACAGTGATGGATACTTTCAGAAAGACTGATGTATGGAATCTGCCTGTACTTGACAATGGTTATTATGTTGGGTTTATTTCAAAATCGAGAATTTATACCACCTATCGTGAGTTACTCATAGAGTTTTCAGAAGAATAAGATATTTAATTTAGATAATATGAAAAAAGATACTTTGATTTTTGACCTTATTGAGAAGGAACGTTTACGTCAGATAAACGGACTGGAGCTTATTGCCTCAGAGAATTTTGTGAGCCCCCAGGTTCTTGAAGCCATGGGTTCGGTAATGACAAACAAATATGCAGAAGGGTATCCTGGCAATCGTTATTATGGTGGCTGCGAAATAGTTGACCAGTCAGAGCTTATTGCTATTGACAGGTTGAAAAAATTATTCGATGCTGAGTATGCAAATGTGCAACCGCACTCCGGAGCTCAGGCTAATATGGCTGTGTTTATGTCCGTTCTCAAACCCGGAGATACTTTTATGGGATTAAATCTGGCTCATGGAGGACATCTTTCTCATGGTTCACCAGTAAATTTTTCGGGTTTATTTTATAAGCCAATCGCCTATAGTGTCAAAGAAGAAACTGGTCTGGTTGATTATGATATGATGGAAAAGACCGCATTGGCTGAAAAACCAAAACTGATTATCGGAGGAGCATCAGCATATTCGCGTGAATGGGACTATGAGAGAATGAGGAAGATTGCTGATATGACAGGCGCTATTTTTATGGTTGATATGGCACACCCGGCTGGATTGATTGCTGCAGGTTTATTGAAAAACCCTCTGAAATATGCTCATATAGTTACTTCCACTACGCATAAAACTTTGCGTGGACCAAGGGGAGGGATCATACTGATGGGTAAGGATTTTGTAAATCCATGGGGTATAACCACACAGAAGGGAGAAGTCAGAATGATGTCTTCTCTTTTGAATTCTGCCGTATTTCCCGGCGCTCAGGGAGGACCGCTGGAACATATAATTGCATCAAAGGCTGTTTCGTTTGGTGAAGCACTCGACCCTGCTTTCAGTGAATATCAGGCACGAGTAAAGAAGAATGCTTCAGTTATGGCAAAAGCCTTCATGGATAAAGGTTATAAAGTTATTTCAGAAGGTACTGATAATCACCTTATGCTGATTGACCTCAGACCAAAATTTCCTGAGATATCCGGGAAAAAAGTTGAGAATACGCTTGTACTTTCGCATATCACTGTTAATAAGAACATGGTGCCGTTTGACAGTCGCTCGCCGTTCCTTACTTCAGGCTTAAGAGTTGGTACACCGGCGATAACAACCCGGGGACTTAAAGAAGAACATATGGGAACTATTGTTGAACTTATCGATGAGGTAATTTCTAATATTGAAAATGAATCGGTAATTGCGCGGGTTGGAGAGGAAGTTGTTAAAATGATGAAATCATTTCCTTTGTTTTCAATGTAACTCAGATTGAATAATCTAAAATTCCCTTAAGTTCACAGGAATTAGAATTTTATTGTAACTTTGTTAAAGACCTAAATTCAATTTTATCGATGAATAATCAAAAGCTTATTTTTGTTGTTGATGATGATCCGTTTATTAACAAACTGGTGGTTAAAAGGTTTTCTTCTGAAGGATACCGGCTGGAGTCTTTTGAGTACGGCGAAGAATGTATTAATGCATTAACTAAAAGCCCTGATCTTATAATTCTCGACTACTTTTTTGTTAATAACGTAAGGGAAGTTATGAATGGGATGGAAGTTTTCGACAAAATAAAGGCTATTAAACCTGATATTCCGGTAATAATGCTGTCGGGACAGGAAAAAGGAGAAATAGTATTGGAACTTGCTCGTAAAGGAATTGATGATTATATTATTAAGGATAATAATCTCATTGATAATCTGACAGTTGCTATCAAAGAGCTATTTGAAAGAAAGCAATAATCTTATTGTGATTAATCACAAATGAAAATGAGGATGTGTTTTGACGCATCCTCATTTTCATTTTTAATATCATTTAAGAATGAAATTATATGTGATTGTGCCTTTCTGAATCAGAGGGGCATCTGGTTTTGTTTCAAAGCGCGCTTCAAGTGCAGCGTCTTTTGCGACCTTAAGAAGATATTCATCAAGTGTAGTTGACCCTTTTGTACCGGGAACAGCCTGAACAACCTTACCCGACCTGTCAACACTTACCTCAACAACAACTTTTCCTTCACCCTGATAATCATATTTGGGAGGAGGAAGTGTCTGAAAACCACGACCCTGAAGAAAATATGAAACACCTTTATCACCCAGACCGCCACCCACACCACGGACCTTAGAATTAACCGAACCGTTTGGATCACCCTGATTTCCAGGTCCGCCTGCTATGCCTTCACTTGTTGAGCTGGTACCTGAATTCTTCGAATTTGCGAGAGCATTTTTCGTACGGTTCATAATATCTGTCTGGCGCTGTTGTTCAGCAGCGATTCTCTTTATCTCGATTTCCTCTGCAATCTTTCTGACTCTTTCAGCTTCGAGCTGTTCTCTCATAACTTTTTCAGCTTCAATTTTTTCAAGTTGTTTCTTTAAAGTTTCAGGATCAGCTTTCCTGACTACAGGCGCCTCTTCAGTATTTTGAGTAAGAATCGGGGCTTCTTTAGCTTTAACTGAAACTTCTGAAGGAAGCGGGGCAGATGTCTCTTCCAGATAAATTGGAGGAGAAGGTTCAATATCACCAAATCCTGTCTCATCGGTACCAAAATTTACCATAATACCTTCATCCATCTCTGGAATAGGAGTTGCAGAAATGCCAACAAGAATGAGCAAAAGAAGAATAACCAGATGGATTATTGTTGTTCCAACCAGACCTTTCCCACTTTCGGAAGGTAGTTTGTGAAGATCTTTATTTACGTAATTCTGCAAAACTGAAATTCTTTTTTAGTCGTTATAAACTATCGCAATCAATCCTGTTTTAAGGAACATATGTTTTTCATTTCCGTGCGAAGTTATCAAAAAACGGAATTTATAACTTCTCTATTATACCGGTTTAATAACAATGCAGAAATATTTATTAACTATTATAAGAAGTCGGGAGTAAATAAAGTGTTTTGAACTATTAATGTAAAAAAAGTACTCGTGGTATCCTGAACTTATACTCAGTTTATTTACGCATCANATACCAAATCCCGTACTATTTCCCTTCGACTACTGGTGCCTCCTCCTTCTTCATGTCCGATTTGGACTTTCTTTTGAACAAATCAGAAAACTTATTAAAATCCTGTTTATAAAGGATACCTATTCCCTGAGTATATGGCCCTTTACCGGTATATATATCATTGAAACGGTTAAATACTTTAAAACGTATCTTTTCCGTTAGTTTTATTTCTGCATCAAAGTCACCAGTAATCTGATCCGTATTACCCATATTATTTGTGGAAGTTCCCCTGAGATCAAAATTGCCATTGATTGATACTTTATCATTTAACAACTGGGTTGACATAGCAACCTGGAGCTCCTGGGGATTTAAGTCTTTGTTTCCGCTTCCGGGCCTGTAAACAAATCCTAAATCAAAATCATTGCTGATCTGAGATATCCAGTTACTTAACTGATTTGAAATCATTTCGGTTGTGGTTACTGCCATAGCAGAGGTTGCCATCGGGGAACTGCCTGATGATGTTTGAGAACCCTGGGCAATAAAACTATTCATTACCAGAAGATAGAGGAATTGCCGGTTTAGTTCCTCATCTGTTGCAATTGCACTCTTCAGGTATGCACGCGACTCTTCATCAGCATTTGGCAGATAAATGTCGAACCTGACCATTGGGTTGAAAAGTTTTCCTGAAAGGTTTAGTTGTGGTTCGACAGTAATTCTCTCTTTAAATCTTGTATCCTCAGGGAATAATGGTTCCATTGAGGTTCTCAGATTTTTATAAATGGCCTTCAACTCAATTTCTGCATTATAAATACTCCCATTGAACATTATTTTTCCACCGTTTTCCACCGAAAATCTCTTATTCAATATATTACCAAGGGTAAACAGATATTCGCCGTCTTCAATCAGGTAATCCCCGGCTATATTAAACTCACCTTTCCTGTTAAGATTTATATTAAGATTGCCAGAACCTGTGCCCGTCATCTTATCTCCAACTTTTGAATCGAAAATAATCTGTGTCTCAGCATCCGGTGTGACTTCAAGGTCGATGTTCAGATCCATGTTAATCTGTTTCTGAGTTGCAGAATTTTTCTTCCGGTTTTCGGTAACATGGATGCTGTCTTTTGTCGCTTTTGACTCAACGAATGAAATAAATGAGTTTTCTGAAACTGAAAGGCTTTTATTCAGCGGAATATAGAACTTGGTTTTCTTGCCAGTTTTAGCTGATATATCAAATGATAGTGAGTTTGATCCGCTTTTTATTGTTGTAACCCCTGAGGCATAAGCAGTTCCATAAAAAAGAGGATTGTCTTTGGGTTTTGTGTTCAGAACCAGGCAATCCTTTGTGTTTATTATAAGATCGGCACTATATTCCTTGAAGTTTTTGTGGTATATTGAACCTGAAAGAGTTGCAGCGTTTCCCTCTTCATCCGTAAGCTTTATATTATTGAATTTTATCCCTTGTTTATCAAACCTGACTGTGTCATTAAGCCTGTATTTTGTCTGAAGATAATCTATTTTCATTACTGCACTTTCAACCATCATGGCTCCTGTCAGGATAACTTTTCCGGGTTGACCGGTCAGGTTAACCTTTCCCGATGCAAATCCATTGATGCCTGAAGCAAATGTTTTGAGCAAAGGATTAAGAAAAGTTATTGGCAATTTTACAGTTCTGGCATTTAATTCAATCTTTTTTAGCGACGGATTATATATACCTGCAATATTGAACATTGAAGCACCTCCAAGGTTATTACTGGCATTAATATTGATGGCTTTTCTGGTGTTGTCCAATGCTGTGGTAATTGAAATATTTCCAAATTCACTTCCCAGAACAGAAAAGTTATTAACCATAATATTACTTTCAAGTAAGAGTTCATGGTAAACATCAGTCAGCATGACTTTCCCATATAGACGTCCCTTAAAATCCAGCGAAACAGTATTCTGATCAGGGTTTTTCTGATTTACCAGAATATTTAGAGGAGAAATATCAATACCTTTAAACTCCAGGTGCAATGTATCTGCCCGATTTTCTGAAATAGCTCCATTTATCGAGTATGAGCGGTCATAACTGCTAATAAACAGACTGTTTATTTTTATAGCACTTGAATCTACATCGAGTGAGGATTTACTTATTTTCCACAGATTGTTGGAGGCATATATGCCGGTTGAATCTATATCTACTCTAAGTATTGCATTTCCTTTGCCACTGGTGTTTTTCAGAATATAGCCTCTTGCAACAAAATTTCCCTTGTTGAGGTTTTTATCCTGGTTATCCCAGTCTACTTTAAAGATAAAATTATCAGGTTTTGTCTCTAAGCCAATTGTAAATCCCTTTAGATCAGACTGTCCGAGGAGTGAAAGTGAGGAATTGGAAATATTAACAGATAGTTCAGAACTAGTGACCTTTGTATCAAATGAGAAATCTCTGAACAGGTTATTTTTAACGGAAAGTAGTTTTGATTTTCCCTCAATTCTGATAGCACTATCAGCAAAGATCGATCCCCTGATATAACTTCTATCTGCAATCAGGAGGCCAGTTCTGAAAAACTGATTTATCTTATCAGTATTTTTAAAGTTGATATCGAAGGTAAAGTTGTTTTTTCTCAGATCATTCCGTTTGGTATTGGCCGGAAACTGGGAAGGCATAAGCTTTGCAAATGTTGAACTGAANAGGTTTCTGAGGCTGCTGAAATTGTAATAGCCTCTGATATCAGCATTNAGGAAATCAGTACGAAGGCTTAATCCAGGNTTGCCGTTTTCAGTGAATGTNCTGATGGAAAAATCATAAAGGACAAGGTCATTATTGAATTTTCTGAAGCTTGAGTTAAGAAGTTTTATTTCCCCGTCGAGGTTATCTATGCTGTTTCCTTTGAAGTTNGCTGTCAGAAGAACAGTAAGAGAAGAGGTGGAATCAAGTTTATCAATATTTAGCTTATAGAGATTGGCATCAGCAATATTTAGAGTAAAATCAAATTCAGGCAGTTTTTTATTGAAGTTAAGTAATCCCAGAAGATCGAGCTTTATATTATCGTCAACTATATTGATACTACCATCCCAGGTTTTCTCTGTGAAATATCCATTCAGAGTAATATTCCTGTATTTATACCCGTTGACTTCAACACTATCAACCTTACCAGTAATATTTCCCGCGAATTTTTTTAACGATTCAGCATAGCCGTCAATGTTCGATTGCATACTTAGTTTACCTAAGAGATCTGTTTTTCCAGTCAGTTGCCCGAGATCTATGTCCTTGCCTGTTAGCAAACCTTTTATTCTGTATTTCTTCGATTCCTCAGGCCTGAGTGAAATATCAGTCCGGAAGCTTCCCAGGCTGGTTCTGAATTCACCATAAGTAACAAAATCTGTGATAAATCCGGTGAAACTTCCATTGAATGTGATATTTCCAAGCTTGTATATCTCATCAGGTACAATAAGGTTTCCTTTCCCGGTTCTGTTGATCTTCTCTATGTCTTTTGCATTGGTTATAAGGCTGTTAACTCCAATATAGATAAAAGCATTTTCAAATTTAGGGAGTCCTGATATATCAAAATCGCACGATAGACTAGAATGCTCCCTGTAAGATAATTCAATATTTCTGCCCCTTAATTCCGAAATTGTTCCTGTTATTTTTCCTGAAACCCATAAAGATTCATTTATCCCATTTGCAGGAGGAATAAAGTACTGAAGATCGGAAGTACTTATAAGTGATTTGTCTAGTAAAAGATCAATTCTGACCTGATCGGTGAACTTTTTAAATGAGGATGAGGAATCAGCTTTTAGTCCAAGCCTGGCAATGTTGATTATACTGCTGTCACAATTTATGGCGGTTGATTTGAAAAGGAAGTTTTGCTTTCCCAGAATCACTGAACTGCTGATTCTTTTCACAGTAAATCCGCTCGATTCTTTAAACCCCAGGTTGTAAATACTAAAGGATGTCGAATCGTTCTGAATTTTTAAATCTTCAATGATCCCATTTACTCCTGTCAGTTTCAGATTACTGAAATCCATTTTAGTCTTCGATAGGGGTCCTAAACGGTTAATGAGTG
>JGI20214J51650_10000526_pt1 | contig 23741 bp, 17 predicted proteins | sample WetSurMetagenome_FD_51650 | JGI IMG/M metagenome (IMG submission 51650) | reverse complement strand
TACTATCAGGCGCTGAAATTGACCAATCAATTGATCGAATACGAACAGGGGGTTATGAATCATGTCCGCAGCGCAGCAACTGGCAGCCTATAGAACCGTTCAGAAGATCACTTCATCCGGTCGCGAGATCGAGGCGCTGGTCCTCACCCGGGCGGCCCAGAAGCTGGTCGAAGTCCAGAATAACTGGGACGCGTGCGACCGCGATGAAATGTTAGACGAAGCGCTCCGATACAATCAGCGGATATGGAGCATCTTCCAGGGAGAACTCCTGAAGGAAGACAACCCCCTTCCCAGGCAGCTTCGAGCGGATATCCTCAGCCTGAGTGCGTTTATTGACAGGCGCATCTTTGAGGTGATGGCTTCTCCAAATCCGGAAAAGCTCAAGGTCATCGTCAGGATCAATCTGAACATCGCGGCGGGTCTGAGGGGACAGTCCTGATAAAGGAATCCCGTCTACGGGTCCACTGCAGCCCGTAGACGGGATTCCATCCATGCGCATGCAGTATTTGTTTTCTCTCCCTTACTTCCCTGCACCCCCGTTACATCTCGCCAGAAGCGCCGTCGTTTCCTGATCGTAGAATTTAATTTCGATGGCGGCGGCCAACAAGGATTTCGCCCTGGTGAGATTACCGGCGGCAATCAAGGATTGTGAAAGGTCTTTGAGATAGTACACGCAGTCATATTTTTTCTTAACCAACCCCCGTAGATACTTCAAGCCCCTGGCTTTCTCGCCGGAGATCAGATAGGACACGGCAAGCAAACCGACCAGGGATGTCTGGGAATCCGTCCCTTTCAGAAAACGCTCCAGAGCGGAGATCGTCTTATGGATGTCCCCGGCAAGAAATTCGGACATCGCATAGCTCAGGACAGCACTCTGGTCCTGCGGATCCAGCGCATACGATTTTCTCGAACAAGCGTAGGATTCTTCGTATTTTCTTAAATGAAGATAATGATTGGCAAGGTTGAAATAAGCCGCGGCCTCCCGCTCCTTGAATCCGAGAACTTTGTGCCACAATTCGATCGACTCTTCCGTTTTGCCGAGTTCCGCGGCCTGCACGGCAAGTTCCCAGACCGACCTGAAATCGCCGCCGCTTTCCCTCATTTTCTGCAAACCAAGCTCGTAGTATTGCGCATCCTTGATCGTCGCTTTCTTGGCGTCGAGCTCGCCATAATGGTGAATGGGGATGACGGACTCTTGCCTGGTGAAGCCCATTCTCTGTAAGGAGTATTCCACGAGTTCATGGATGGGTTGCTCGAACCGTATCTTTTCATTGTTCGGGAAGAGCCGAACCTTGGCGCTCGGGTACCATCCCCTGCCGGCCTGCTCATGTATATAGGTGTTGTCGTTGCTGACCCAGCCATCGCCTGCCGTCCTGGCTACATAATTTCTCGTAATAAAATTATATGCAGTTTTGTCTTTTTTGAAGATCAGTTTCTTCAATTTTGCATAATCCAGGGGCGATATCACTTCATCGGCATCCATCACGAGGATCCAGTCACCGTGAGCCTTGGACAGCGAATGGTTCCGGGCCACGGCAAAATCGTTTGTCCACTCAAAATCATGGACCTGCGCGCCGAAGGCTTCTGCAATCTGTTTCGTCTTGTCCGTTGAACCGGTGTCCACCACAATCATTTCGTCGGCAACAGGGGACAGGCTGTTCAGGCAGTACGCCAAATGCCGCTCCTCGTTTTTTACGATCATGCAGACAGAAAGCGTTGGTGCGGACTTAGCCTTTTTGTCCTTCGCGGCGATTGACTTCGCTCCGATTTTTCTCCGAATTGCAAGCGCAGCAGTCAGAATCCCTTCGTCCATGCCGAAATGAACCATGGCCTTCTCGACTTCATTCATCGCCTCCTGGAATTTATCCTGCTTCAGAAGGAGATCGATCAGGAGAAAGAGAATGCGCTTGTTTTCCGGGTATGCCTCCCGCGCTTCCCGGAAAACAATTTCCGCCCTTCCATATCGCTCCAGGGATTGGATTGCCTGATAATAACCGGTGATCAGATCACCTTGATCGGAAGAAAGAATAAAGCCTTTTTCGAAAAGATTGACGGCTTCTTCCGTTTGATCTGTTTTCCATCTCAGCATGCCCATATTCGCATAGGGATCACCATAACCGGGATCCGTCTCAATGGCCAAACAGAACCATTCCTCCGCTTTGTCCATGTCGCTCTTCCTGTAGGCAAGGATCCCCTTCAGGTTAAGTGCAGGCGCCGACTTGTAGTCAATCGACAATGCCCTGTCAGCGCATTCCTCCGCGACCTGGTAAAAACCCAACCCCTCGTTGCCGTATCCCAGCAACGCATGANAGTCTGCATCCTCTTTCGCTGCAGACATTCCTTTCAATGCGTCAAGGGCATCTTGAAATCGATGTTCTGCCAGCAATAGTTCCGCTAGCCGGTAAAACAGTCGCTTTTCGTCGGGCGAGAACCCGATTCGCAAGATAAGAGTTTTTACGGCGTCATCGATGACTCCCTTATGGTATTGGGACCGAGCCGTCTCCATGGCATTGGCGGTTAACACCTTTTCCGCCAGCGGGGTTGACGCATCCAGGCCGATCCATTTTTCATCGAACAGGGTCTTGTCCCGGGACAGCAGCCTGTTTATGCCGCCACCGTTATGCACGAATACGTTCCCGGCAATGACGTTACGGTAACCTTCCAACACCGCTCTCACGCAAAAATCGTCAAACACATGCGTGTCCTGACAAAGAATCTCGTCAAAAAGGCCGATCTGAATCAGCAGGTCGCGCCTGAAGAGCATGCAAAAACCATCAAGATTTCTCGACTGGATCCGTCTGTGCCGGTTTCTCTCCCGAAAAGACAATCGTTTTTCTGTTGACGTGAAATCCATCCCCGTCACTCTTTGCAGGCTCGAAGCGTCATCGGACATCGCTCCCACGACGCCAATGTCTTTGCCGCTGTGCAGGCATGCGAGCATGTCGGAAAGCCAGCCTTCGCAGACAACGACGTCGTCAAACAGGAGCACAATAAATTCGCCTGTGGACTGATTGATCCCTTCGTTGATCGATCGGGTGAAATGATCTTTCCTGTCGATCTTGATCACCTTGTAATTGTGATTCTCTTTTACAGCCGCAGAAATCTGCTTTTTCACTTTTGGAGCTGAGCCATGATCCAGGAAGATGATTTCATGCGGCTCTGCCGTACATTTTTTTATGGCTGAGACGCATTCATTCAGGTGAATGGACTGCACCGGGATGATGATGGTTGTCATTCCCTCGATGAATTCAGGGTGAATCAGAGGTGGTGTCTCTTTTACAGGTTCCGCCTGACAGAGAGGCGGATTATCGAAAACCGAAGTNGCTCTCCAAATCAATGGCTCGACGGAACCCGGATCGTAATGAGGGATAAAGTGCTTCTTTGGGTCGAAGGGCTGGCTGGCAAGCATTTCCGCGTTGTAACCTGATTCGTATGGCATCCCCTGCGGCAACCCCCATTTCCGCTTGAAGCCTTCCCATGCGTCGCGATTCCACTGACCGTACTGCTGGTCACCCCGACCCGTCGGACCGCCGGTGTGATGAATAAAAACGTCATTTGCCACAACGGATTTGAACCCCGAAATGGCTATGCGCAGGGAATAATCGTCATCCGAAAAGCCGGTTTTGCTGAAACCCGTCTCCATCGCCCCGATCTTTTCTGCCGCTGCTTTGCGAATACACACGCAAAAGGTGATGAGCCGCGGGGACCGAACCAGTTCACCGTGGTGCTCCTTTGCTCTTCTGTCGGCGTAGGCCTCGATTTCGTCAATCGTGCTGTAGCGTACGCCGGGTATCCCTTGAAGACCGGATGCATAGTTCGAGCACGCGCCAATAATCCCGATTTGCGGGTCTGACTCCATGTGGGCAATGAATTTCTTTATCCAGTCTTTCGTCACGATCGTATCGTTGTCCAGGAAAACGATGTAATCGCCGCGCGAAATCGCCATGAACTGATTTCGTGCCCCGTGATCCCCGACGTTTTCGGGGTTCAGGATGAGAATGATATCTTTTTGATCCTTCAGATATTCACGGGAGCCGTCGGTCGAGCCATTGTCAACAACAATGATTTCATGCGGTTCCGGAGTGTTCCGCCGGATCGATTCCAGGCACAGCTGAATGTGCTGGATCCCGTTCCAGTTCAATATTCCAATGGTGACGAAGGGAGCTTTCCCCGTTCCATCCGTCGGCCGAACGCCTTCCTGAACGGACTCGTTAGGAATGAATGCAAAATCAACTTCTTCATGGCAGGAGGTGGAAACATAGTCCGAAAATCGCCTCACATCGATTCTGAGTCCCCGTCCGAACAGCTCTCGGAGTTTCTCCGAGGTGTAGGCTCCGGTATTTCCAGCACGGTTCGCCCACACCGTNTGCACCATATTCACCGGATTGCAGAAACATCGAGACACGGGGAAGCATAGAAGGGCATTCCTGCTGTTTTGGAATACGGACTTATGGAGNTCCATCTGCAGCTCGAGCGTGTTCGGGTTTGTGAAATCCCAATCCTTGAATAGCGGCAAAAGATCCGCCGTCCTGTATATCGAACTGCTCAGCTCGAGCGGATAGCCGAAATCCAGTTCCGCTGATGTCCAATCGAAGGACAGCAACCCGGAACGTCTCTGTTCAAACACGGGCAAGGGTTGCTGTTTCCCCGGCATATAGGAAAAGGTTGTATTTCTCCCCAGCCGCAACGAAATTCCCAGAGCGTTGTCCGCTTCCGCGAGTGCCGCAGTCGCTTCGTTGATAGAGAGGTCCCCGGCAAAGATGTTGTCATCGACGAGAAATAATGCATAGTCATACGGAGACAGGGCAGNGAGGAGATCTTCCTTGAACTGCTTCTCACAGATGAACTGCACATCGCAATATTCCTCACGGAGCGCCGTGTACTGTCGCTCGTGGAGTTCGCTCGATGTCGTGTAGAGCACTTTGAGGTGGGTCCCCTGATGATCCTTGCAGTGCAGAAAGAAAGATCGAAGCGAGCCATCGAGCTGCATGGCGCGGTCTTTACTGAATATAATTGCTACCTTGCCTCGATCCATGGAGCGATCTTGAATGACTCCATGGGCAGGGGCTTTTTTGCCGGGCTCTTTGGGTTGCGCGATTGTTGCGATGTAATTCGCATATTGATAATTCTCGAGAGCATCGCGCCAGCACGGGACATGTAACAATCCCTCCTGGATAATTCTGAAGACGTGATAGCCCTTCTGCCGCAATAACTCGTATATCTGTTTCAGCGTGATTCCCGAGTCGTGATACGTCCCGCCGTATTCAAACTGAAGGGTGGAAATCGACTTCGATTCCAGAAGCTGGGAGGCGCCGTTGAGCACATCCAATTCCGCGCCCTCCGTATCAATTTTCAAAAAATGGATGCGGTGAATGTGGTTTTCCTTGCAAAATGAATCAAGCGTGCGGCTTTGAACGGATATTGGTTTTACGGATATGTTCATTCGCTGCTCAACTTCAGGGCGTCGATAAAGCGAACTCAACTCGCCCGACTCCGAGCTGTTCGCCCAGTGGTAAAATGTTTTTTCCTTGTCCTCATTGGAGATTGCCAGATTGTGCAAGGCCGCGTTCCGGCTTTTGATGCTGTTCCCAAGGATAACAAATGTTTCCGGCACCGGTTCAAATGCGTGTATCTTCACATCGGGGTTCATCTCTAAAATAAGGTTGCTCCATTTGCCTTTATTGGCTCCCACATCGAAGATGACGTCGCCCTTTTTCACCATTTTCGACAAAACATGAAACTCCCCATTTTTCATGATGTCGTCGTTGTTGTACCCGATCCCGTCAAATGCCGGAGAATCTGTCTTTATGGATATCCCGACGATTTCTTCGCGCAAAACCGGAACGGAGGTGTCGCGTTGATGGACTCTTTCCAATTCGTTTCGCAGCATATCGCACCATACTCTGTGCATCGCCTGCTCTCCGGGCACATCCGCTACCATGGAATCCAGAAGGATCGCATCGGCAGCGTTGAGAAGATCATCTCGATTGACATGGACTGTTTTTGTTGCAATGGCCTCGACATTCGTGAGCTTGGGGTCATTCCGCCAGTGTGAAAGCCGGCATTGGACGTCGAAGCCCAATTTGGCGAGAACATGCTGAAATTTCTCTTCATACCAACCATCATAATGGTAAGCCCAAATCGCCTCATGGGAACCGAATGCATGCCGCAGAAAGGCCTGTTTTGTCTTGTAGGAAATACCGGTGAGAAGCGCTTTTGCGCATCCCATCACATCGGGTGTCTCGATGTGAAGTCTCCCCCCGACTTTCAGCCATCCGTGCCATCGAATGAGCAAGGCAAGCGCCTGGGATCGCCCAAAATGCTCAAACACATGATGAAGGCGAATCTCATCAACCGTATCATCGGGAAAATCAAGAAGCGTTAGATCGGCAAAAAGATCAGCGGCAACTCGTGTCTGAACGGTATGTTCTGTAGGGGGGAAGTCTATATTGACATATCCCGCAAAGTGATTTTCACCGCACCCCAGATGAAGACGAAGTGGCTGCCCGTCACACCATGCCCCGGAGCTGCGGAGACGCGTCATGATATCGTTGTATTTGTGTACGTCTTGATTCTGCATATCCATATTCTCACGTAGATTTTGTGCATCCCGGAAGTCCGGGGCATCTTCTAGTACTTTGTTGAGATGCCTCCGCGCGAGGGCAATGTTGCCCGATTGATAGGCCGCCTGGGCATGATACCAGTGTATCCTCCAATGCGTGAACCCGCCCTCTACGGTGATTTGCAATTGCTCGCAAGCCTGCGCGTACTGCTGTTGCTGCATGAGGGAAAGGGCGTACCAAAGCCGGTAATGTTCCCCCAACCCTGCGACCGCGGGAGAAAGAAGCGCAAATAGATTCTGGATGACTGCGTGTTCTTCCCCCGAAACCGCGCCTACGATTCGTTCAGCATCCATGACGTTCATGACATCCGTTTCATTCCCTTCGAAGAGACGGCTGAGCGTGCAGGCCGCAACAACCGGGGACACAATGACTGTCTCACCGGGAGGGTAGGCAATGATGACATCACCAAGAACAATGAATGAGTATGAGCTGCTGATGTCTCGAATGGCGTTCAGCAGTTGAGGAATGGTCGGATAGTCTTGAAGACTGGCTATATCAGGAATCCGGGTCCAGGAGTTCGGGAACATCCTGAGATCGTCTATCAGGATGACTGCATCAGGGATGTTCGCATTTTTAATTGCCCTGAGCTCTTCGAGAATCGGCGAATTCTTTTCTGATTTTGCGGTGACACCCTCACTGTAATGTCCATCGAGCCAGAATACGATCTTCCCCTCGATCGTGTTCAGAATTTCCGGAAGAAGCGTGCCCGAATCGCCTTGATAGGTATGAATATTGTCCCGCCCTGCGAAACGCGGCTGCGCTTGCAGATATAATTCCTTGCTCAGCTCAATCGTATGGACAGATGAGAATATCTGCGAGGCCTCCAGGGTCGTGCCTCCCATGAATGTCCCGGTCTCCACAAAAACGTCGGCACGAAAGATTCGCGCCAATTCACCAAGAAACTCGGCGGTCAAAGAGTGACTGGGAGATTTTATCCATTTCAAGGTGAGCGCCGGTTCACAGGAGTTCATTATCTTCGCCACGGCATTCCCGGGGTATTCTATCGTCGAGTGATGAAATAACGGCGGAGGGTTTTCTTTCTCGTTGGTGAGAACATCCAGATAGAATGCTCCAATATCAACAAAGTCCTTTCCCCCATCAGACTCCAGCGCGGATTTGAGAGTCGCGATGGCATCGTCGGGGCGACCCATTTGGATAAGCGACCCGATCAGATTGTGGATTGCGATCCGATCGGTCTTGTCGCTTTGCGCTGCATCCTGAAAGTGTGTAAACGCTGCCGCTCTGTCCCCACGCTGGGAACAAATAACGCCCAGATCATTGAGCGATCGCACATGATGCGGCTCCTGCGTGAGAATCAGGCGCATCCCCTCTTCGGCTTCATCCATCCGACCGATCCGAAGAGACTTCTTCACCTCTTCGTAGGGATCCTCAATCTCCGGCTCCCCCAGGGAAGTTTCCGGCGAGAAATCAGAGCGATCGTGTGCCCTGCCTTCCACTTGTATGCCGGGAAACGACGAGGGAGTATCTGCGAGTTCCTTGAAGTCCCAGATCCTTGGAGACTGGATCTGCGTGACCTGCAGAGCTGCATCATCTTTCGCCAATCCTGCTGTCCAGCGCGCCTCGCCGAATTCGCACAAGCCATTGCCGCCCTCTCTCGCTTTCCAAAGCGCAAACAGCTTTTCGTATATGGCGAGCCAGGAGTAGGGACGCAATCCTCCCCCCGCAACCCAGTTGTCGATGGCTGAGATGTAGCCGAGGTAATCATCCAGAGTCATGGTCCGCAAATAATCTTCGAGATCGGAAAGGGAAGGGTAATCCGGGAAATGGATGTAGCATTCCTTGGGAATTCTTGTACTGATATTGGCACATCCGCGGTAAACCGGAATGGTCCTCGTCTCGAGGCAATCGAGAATTTTTTCTGAGATGTACCCCGCTGAAAAGGCAGGATGGTCGGTATTCTCAAAACAAAGTGAGTACGTGTACCAGGACAATGTGCCCAGTTTTCCATCCGGTGCAAGGATTCCCTTGCAGTTGGGCAATGGGAATGGCGGATTTCCATAGACGTCAAAGGGCAGTGAAGAGTGTTCATGAAACCATCGGGCAACCCTTTCCCTGCTCGAATAGAGCTCGAAGGGCGCGGATGACTTTTTGCAGCCATTGATCATGCAAAGGCCGCGTTGACGGCCTTGAAGAGGATATTTCGTTTTCCTCTCGTTGATATTCTCCGTGATCGGTGATGAATGGATCCAGTGGGAACGGGGGTGATAGACCTGGGATGCGCGATCAGAGATCTCCGTGGCAGCATCGCACAAAGACAAGACATGATCGAAACATCTCCACACGTTCTCATCGTACGCCCCGGGAAGAGCCGTGATCGATTCAAGCAACAGCAGAACGTCAAAGCCTTTTGTCTTGCCCCGAAAACTGCTCGGGGAAAAATAAGCATAGATATCGGCGTCTGTCATGGGATGAGGGGTCCATACGACTTGTAGCTCTCCACGATGCAATGAGTGAATCTCATTCCAGAACAGGCGCTCGTAAACGACATTGATGACGACTCTTGCTGATCGTTGAGTGATCTCAGGAGATTCTAACATGAACGTTCCAACCCCAATGCATCCACCATGGTTTTGACGAAATGAGGAGAAAGAAAGAGCTTGAATTTATCGCTCGCAAGATAATCTCTGCCTGCCTCCAGGAACCGGTCGTATTCTTTTTCCGGGATCGTTGACAGGTATTCAGCCAATTCCCGGTTCGACGCGAAGGCGCTGCGGTCGAGAAACGCATCCTTGTCTACATATTCCGCAATATTGGGCGCGCCAAGATAGATGGGGACACATCCGCATCTCAGTACGTCGAAGATTCTCTGGGATACATAATCCCGCTCATCGCGAATGTTCTCATAGCAAATGGTAAATTTGTATTTCGGCAGGACATCCCACTTGTGCCGCACGGGGCCCCTGTATGTCTGGTAGAAATGATCACCGAGATCCCTGCTGCTGGCCCTGTTCCAAAGACTGGTGTCCGGATGGGTGTTCCACCCGAAACCGTAAAGATCGAAGTCGGATGAAAACTCCCGGTCAAAATATCGTATGGTATCTCTTCGCTCCGTGTACAGCTCTCTTGTGTGGGAAGAGGCTTTGTTCCCCGATATATCGACGAGCATTCGCTTTCTTGAAAACGGGACGGTCGGCACTTCCGGATAGACGGCCGTCACCGGCAAGTACGTCCGTATATATCTTTTCCCGTCTGCGAGGGTGGCGTTCCATGTGAAGACATGCTTGAATTTGTTGTGTGCGGAGATATCCTCATTTGGGGCACAAACCGAACCGGGCTCGGAGAGCATCAATGTGAGGCGATCCTCGAATCCTCTTGCCGTTGCTTCCGCATAAATGTCCCGGATTGCATTATTTGCGGTCGTGTCTCTGATATCGCCCGCCCGTTTGTGATCGAATGCAGCCGCTCCCATGCTGGTTACATCCCAAAAGATGATCCATTTGCATGCGTCCAAATCCTGGCTTTTCGTTACTTCGAGAGTATATCCCAGTTCTGCGCATCGATGTTTCAGCGCAATGAACGGTTCACAGCAATTGTCGCGGCTATTCTCGTCGAAAAAGCTCTGATCCGTCGTTCCCGGGCAATGGAACAAGATATACTTGTCCTCCGTCATATATGCTCCCGGCAATCCATCGGCAAGCTGGCGAGCGCCGGGCGCTCTCTGCGCGCTTCACCCTTGATCTCCATGATCATGCGTCTCAATCCCGTCCGAATATCAATCTCGGGGAACCAGCCCGGGATCTTGCCCACCAGGGGCGTCACGGGCGTCCGCCCCATTTTTCTCCCGACGATAATTTCGGCATTGAGTTCGTCCGCGATGATCTTTGCAACGTCGAGCACGGAAATCCATTCAAAACTTGTAATATCGTAAGTGCTCTTGAGGCTTTGTGAGAGCGCCATATGCATCGCCCTGCACAAATCATCGATATGGATGAATTGTCTCAGCTCTTCTCCGGTGGTGAGCATCTTGATTTTTCCGGTCGCCCATGCCTGGTGGACGAAATCGCTGATCACATGACTCCGTTCCGAAAACTCCTCAATGGGGCCGTAGACATTCCAGAATCTCACTCTCGTTCCGCCCAGGAGCTGCGTCCACACTTCTCCCAGACGCTTTGTCGCTCCATACACGGTATCGAACTCCTGGGCCAATTGGCTCGAGGCAAAGAGGAAGGGAATCTGGGCAGCTTGTATCTGCGACATCACGTTGAGCAATATTCTCAGATTCCAATCCAGTTGGCGGAATTGGGTTTTGTTTTTATACAGGTATTTCGCGCCCCCCACGTCCCATGCTAAAAAGTAGACCCTGTCGACGACATCAAGCGGCAGTTGCGAATGCCTGCAATCCTCATTCGCGCTTCTTTCAATGTCAAATCGCACGACTCTTTCCCCTTGGTTTTCCAAGAACGTGCAAAATGAATTCCCCACGAATCCTTCCGAGCCAAGAACGAGGTTTGTAATCATATCGGTTCCTTCAGTTGGTCATATTATTTCGGGTGATATTTGTTGCTGTATTTTTTTCTCAGTACCGTCAGCCCATTGTTCCACGGTAGTGTCGACCATTCCCAGAATTGGGGGGACAGTTCACTGACGGCGCGATAGGGCCCCCCGTCAGCCCACTGACCCTTCTGCAACGTCAAGTCACAATGATAAAATGGATCGTGGTTGCCCCACATTAGATCATGCAGCAGAACGATGCTGGAGGGGCCTACGAGTTTATCGACAATCTCCAACTCCTTTTTGACGTGTTCATAGGAATGCCAGTCATCGATGTACAGAAAATCAATCTTCACGCTCGCATCCCACTGATCCAGGAAGGCGACCGCGTCGGACGTGATAAAGCGCCAGTGCTCCTTGAATTCCTCAGGACAGACAAACTGCGTGGAACCCACATCCACCGAAAAAAGCATTCCATCATTCATTTTAGCCGCTGCGAGTATGGGGAGAGTGGTTGTTCCCTCCCGGACACCCAATTCGACATAGGTCTTTCCCTTCGAGGCGAGGGCAAGCGCGAAAAGCGTCATCACGTGCCGATCGGAATCACCTTTCCCCGTCGACGTCAGCGACACAAAGCCGTCTATATATTGCCTTACCATGTTGTTCCCCTGTCCCCTGGACGCTCCTAACTATGGAATGGAAGAATGCCATTGCGTGCTTTCTTCATGGATATTTCAGCCTTCCGGGCATCGTCCAGGAACATTTTTACCGTCTCCTTCGAGTAGGGGTGCACGATCATTCCCTCCAGCAGATTCGGCACAGTCGTTACAATATGGGCCCCCGCTTCCAGCCACTCGATGATATTCAAGACCTCTCGCGTGGATCCTACGATGATGTTCGCCTTCAGCTCCTGCGATTCGAGAATGTTGCGCAGTTTGGCGATTTCTTCATTTACGTTATAACCCATGTTGTTGACCCTGCCGCCGAAGATGGAGACATAAGAAGCGCCGGCCATCGCTGCAAGCAGGCATTGCTGGGCGCTCATCATGGCGGTCACATTCACCCGCACGTTATATTTGGCTTCCAGATCATGGATCACTTCCATATTGTCCAGCTCGCCGTTGGGTCCGTGGATGGTGATCTTGACGACAACGTTATCCGCCCATTGGGCAAACTCGCGGGCTTGCGTAACCATGCCTTTCGGATCGTTCGTGGTCACCTCCACCGAAACCGGATAAGGGGCAATCAGTTGCGCGATCTTGATGGTCTGCTGCTTGACGCCCTTTAAGCCGCCTGTAATCCCATCCTTGAGCATGATCGAAGGGTTGGTCGTGACGCCGCGGATAATGCCCATCTTGTAGTATTTTTCGATTTCATATATTTTGCTGGTATCCAGAAATATCGCCATTACATCCCCTCCTTGCTCAATATGTGTTTGACAGCATCCAGTAAGCAGCTTACATGCCCATCGGCGGACACACCCCGATTGTACTCGGTATCAATCAATATGCATGAGCAGCCCGCTCTTTTCCCTGCCCCCATGTCTTTCCAGCCATCGCCAACGACGTAGGATTGGGAAAGCACAATATCCCATTTCTTCGCGCTCTCCATCAACATTCCGGGATGGGGCTTTCTGCATGAACAGGCGTGGTGATCATCATGCGGGCAGACAAGAACTTCATCCACATTCGTGTCCGACAGAAGCTTCTCCGTCATCCAGTCCAGATCTGCCTGAGCCAATTCACCGCGGGCAATGTCCGGTTGATTGGTAACGACGAGCACCTTGAAGCCCGCATTCCGTAGAGCCGCGACAGCGACGGGCGCACCATCGGAAAGAACAAATTCTTCCCGCGATCTTGGCGAACACGCCTTCCCATCCCGTATGGATACCTTGTTCAGCACTCCGTCGCGATCGAGAAATACAGCTTTCACTTCACGCTTTCCCATTTCATCTCAGAAACTTTCATATCCGGGTGTGAAACAAGAAGATGCCAGACGACCGCCTGGAAAGATTCTGTATGAGGAGTCACCGTCTCCGGGTTGACCGTAGGGATGATCACGCACGCATCAGCCACTTTGGCGGTGTAACCGCCATCTCGACCGACGATACCCAGCACCGTTGCATTGACCTCTTTCGCATATTCGAGGGCCTTCACGAGATTCATGCTGATGTTTTTCTTCACATTGCCCCCTCCAACGGAAAAAACGAAGACGCCGTCTTCCCTTCTCAGCCGACTGCCTTTCAACCAGTTCACAAAAGAGGTATCCCAGCCATCGTCGTTTACACGAGCCGTGAGCTCAGAAACGTTATCCGTCGGCGCATAACATTCAATCCCGCATATTTTCCTGAAGTCGTTCACCGCATGGGCGGCATTCCCGGCGCCGCCGCCGACACCGAGAAGAAACAGCCGTCCGGAATCGTCGCGCACTTTCATCAGGTGCAGAATCATCTTATCGATTTCATTCCTGTCCAAACCGTCCACCACGGAGCGAACTTCATGAAGATAGTCATCAATATACGTTGTCATATATTTCCCTTGTCCAATTCACTCTTAATGTAGGCAATTGCATTTTGCAGGCCAATCCGCATGCTTGTCTTCGGCACCCACCCCAGGCCCTGCGCGGCGGCAATATCGGCCAGCGTCATTTCGGCCTCCCCGGGAAGATCGGGTTTCCGAACGGGTGGGACATGGATGTCGAGCAGATCGGTGATCATCGAGTAAATATCGTTGACGGAATGGTTTACACCGGAACCAAGGTTGAATACCTTATGATCCGTTCGTTCATCCGTCAGACATTGGACGTGAAAATCATTGATGTCATCCACATAGACAAAGTCGCGACGCTTTTCGCCCGTGCCGTAAATAATCGGTGCCTCTGCCTTGAGAAGTTTAATGATGAAGGCGCTCATGACCGGAGGAATGGTGCGGCGGTAATCCTGAACAGGTCCGTAGACGCAAAAATACCGCAGGGCCGTAAACGTAACCCCATAGTAACGACGATACGCATCGGCAAAGAATTTTGCCGCCATCTTGCTGACAGCATAGAAACTCTCGGGCGCTTCATCGCATTCAGGGGTCGGATACTGACGGCACCCTTCATATAATGCGGAACTCTCTGCATAGACGATCTTTTTTGCCCGTCCGCGTCTTGCAGCTTCAAATACATTCACCGTGCCCCGGACATTGATGTCAGCGGTTTCCACCGGATCGCACTGGCAATCGGCAATGCAATTCTTTGCAGCAAAGTGAAAGACAGCATCGACCCCATGAAAGAGGGGATACATGTCTTTATCCCGGATGTCCTGCCGATGGAACGTCACACCGGGCGGCACATTTTCTCTCAGCCCATAGGCGAGATTATCAATTCCGATGACATCGTGGCCATCTTGCAACAGACGGCTTGCAAGATTGGAGCCTATAAATCCGGCAACTCCCGTGATGAGAATTCTCATTCAGCGACCCTTATCATCCATCTGCTGGGAAAGCATCTCTGCGTAGACATCGGCTTTTTCGTATGCCTCCAATGTGTCTATCCCGATGATCGGTTCATCCATCTTCACCGCGTACAGTGCCCGACCCGCCTTGATCACGCGAGGGAAAATATCGTAACTGAAGTCACAGCATCGCTCGGCAGGGATGAACTGAAATATCCCTGGATCCATGAAAAAAAAGCCGGCATTGACATAGTTGCTGGTCACGTCTTCGACTCTCGGTTTTTCAATCATTTTCGTAATGCGGCCGTCGGCCGCCATTTCAATCATGCCGCTATGTGTCACGTCGTCCCGCCAGTGGACGGCCATGACGGCAAGAGACCGGTGGAGTTCAAACACGCGCTTCAATTTCTTCAAGTTCCATTGGCTGAAATTGTCGCCATAGATCAGGTAAAAGGGTTGATCAAAGAAGTCGGCCACCTTCTTCAACGCGCCCGCCGTGCCCAACAGTGTCGGCTCAAATGAGTACCGGACCGCCAAGCCAAAGCGTGAACCATCCCCGACAAACCCCTTGACCCGTTCCGGAAGATGATGAAGATTGATGATGCATTCCGTGACGCCCTGTTCTTTCAGCCACCGCAATGTCCACTCGATCAGCGGCCGCCCCGCCAAAGGCATCAGGCATTTCGGCTGATCGTTCGTCAGCGGTTTCAGTCTCGTTCCCCTGCCGGCCGCCAGAATCATCGCTTTCAAGGGTCCACCTCGGCGATTTTTACCGGCCTGTGCTCACGGACAGAGCGATACACTGCCGCCAGCAGGCGATTGGCTTCCAACCCGTCCCGACCATTGCCCAACGGTTCTCTGGAATCCCGAATGGCTTGAACGAATTCCTTCCACTCCAGATCCCAGGAGATATCCGGACCGTCAAAGACGATCATATTTTCATCGGGAACGCCTCCGATGTATTTCCTCCCATCCCGAGGCCTTCTGCCGATCGTCAGTTTTTCCGAGCCATAACTTCCGCCCAAACCCTCGATGATCAGATAACCAGCTTCTCCGACGATTTCGAATGTGAACCTGTTCTTCCACTGGGTCCAACTCGTGCTCATGGTTGCGACCTGCCCGCACGGGGTCTTGAACAGCGCAAAAGCATTGTCTTCAACGTCCATATTCCAGAAGTATGTCGGCGCGTAACCAAACGCTTCTTCAAAATCACCCAGGAACCAGCGGAACAGATCGACGACATGAACCCCCTGGTCCAGGAGCTCTCCACCGCCGCAGATATCCTTACTGGCCCGCCATTCCTTCTCGTAGCCGGGACGGCCGCCGTGCCCGTAAATACAACGAATAAAATAGATGGGGCCGAGCGCACCCTCTGCAACAAGCTCATGCGCCTTCCCTATCGCCGGATGATGCCTGTGATTAAATCCCGTCTTGAGGACCGCGTGATATTTCCGGGCGTCCATGACCATGCGCCGGGACTCCCGGGTATTGCAGCCCAATGGTTTTTCGCACAGCACATGCATCCCCCGCTGCAGTGCGAACAGGCTGATTGTTTCCAGATATTTATTGGGCGTCGCCACGACGACGGCATCCAGCGTTTCTTCGCTCAACATGTCACGCCAATCTTGACGTGCGCGTCCTCCCTCACCATACTTTCTCAACAGCGCAGCGGCGTCGTTGACCTCGAGATCAGCGGCCGCGCAAAGCGCGGAAGCCGCATCATTCTGAATGACCGCAGCTCTCTTGTTGCCGATTAAACCGCAACCGACGATGCCGACTCTGAGGGGCCTGCTGTCCATCTGTGTCTAGTCCTGTTTGAAAAACGTTTTGCCGTCAATACGCCGCAGCGTTGCAAAATCCTTGTCGCATTTCAATCGATCTCGAAATGCTTCTTCCTCCCACGCATCCCAGGGCGCCGCGATGAACTTCCCTGTAATCCCGTCCGAGGAATCGGACAGCAGATAAACCGTGAGATGGGCGGCTTTGTCGGGTGGCACGCCGCCGGTATCAATCTGTTTTTTCGTATTTTCGTAAAACGCAGGTTGACACAGCGCCGGCCCGGCAGCCAGGGTATCCTGGTGCAGCCGTGTAATCACGAAACCCGGAGCGACACAATTTACATCGAAGCCCTCGCNATTCAGTTCCAGAGCAAGATTTTCCGTAAATCGCACGATGGCAATTTTACTCGTTGCGTAGGCCGTATAGTGGGGAAACGGGGTCGCTGCGCCGCCACCGGAATAATTGATGATTTTCTTCCGCGTGGAGGCCTTCATTGCGGGGATGAAGGCATGACACATATATGCCGTACCAAAAAAATTAATACGAATGGCTTCATCGAACTTCTTGATGTCTATCTGAGGAAACTTTCCGATGGGTCCATAAACCCCCGCGCAGTTGACCAATCCGTCGATGGCCCCGAACCGATCAACGCACCATTTTGCGAAGGCCTGCACTTCACTGCACTGACTGACATCCAAGCGGTATGTGTGATGATCCTGCTTGGAAATGCGATTGACCTTCCGTAAGGCTCTTTTCAAATCGGCTTCGTTTCTTGCGGCGAGAATGACCCGCGCACCAGCCGCCGCCGCCTTGATCGCAATTTCGAAGCCAATGCCCAGGCTGCCCCCCGTGATAACGATATTCTTTGCATCCAATACGCCCATCATCTTACCTTCCGATCGAGTAATAGCTGAACCCCGCACGGCGCATATACGACTCATCCAGATAGTTTTTCGTATCAAAGAAAACGGGAGTACTCATGCTTTCAGCAATTCCGTTCCAATCATATTGTTTGAACTCGCCCCATTCGGTCAGCAGGACAAGGCCATCCGCTTTTCTGGCCAAGGTCGATATGTCGGGTTCGATAACGAAAGNCTGCTTATCCGTCAGTTCGTCAAAGTCTGCCCTGGGATCATAGACTCTCACGGTTGCATTCTTCGAAATCAGCAACTCGGCAATTTCCAGGGGGAGACTTCTGCGCAAGGTGCTTGTGCCCGGTTTGTAGGTCAAACCGAGAAGCCCGATTGTCTTGCTGCGTAACGACCCCAAATAATATTCCAACTTATGAGCAATGACGTATTTCCTTTCTCGGTTCAGCCTGTGAATCAAACCAAAAAGAACCGCGGGGCCGTGATCATCTTCATTTTTCTGATCCAACACTTTCAAATCCCTGCCCAGGGTTCCACCGGAAAAACCGATGCCGGGAGACAGATAGGCCTTTGAGCCGATTCGGGGGTCCGTTTTCATTCCTTTGGCCACATCATCGATGCAGGCACCCGTCGTTTCGCAAATATCAGAAAGCTGATTCGCAAAGACAATGCTCATGGATAAAAAGGAATTGATCCCATGTTTCACCATCTCTGCGCTTTCAAGGTTCATGCTCAGGATATCAGCAGGAATTTGTGAAAATAGCTTCTTGCATTTCGCATCTGTGTCTTTGTCTGCCGTCCCGAGAATGATTCTTCCTGGATTCAGATAACATCGAATGGCCTCGCCAAGTCTTAAATTCTCGGGCGAATAAGCAAGATCAAGTGATGGGTCCATTCCTTTAAGGAGTCCCCTTAATCGGGAACAGAAACCAACAGGCGACTGCGAGCTGACGATGATCACCGCGCTGTTTTTCATCACCCGCGCAACATCCTGCACTGCCTTTTCCAAAATACTCGTATCGCTGGAGTCGTCTTGCAAAACAGGCGTGTCATAAGACAAGAATAGGAAATCACATTGTGAGAGAGATTGAAGATCACTTGAAAATGAAAGTGAGTTGTCTCCAAGACTCCGCCGAATGGATTCTTCTAAATCCGGTTCGAAGAGAGGCGGCGTTGCTCGTTGAAGATCGTGAATCAAGGAGGAATCGTAATCAAAACCGATTACGGAATGACCTAATTTTGACCAAGCCGTGCAAAGTACACAGCCAAGGTGCCATAAACCGACGACACCGATCTTAACCTGTGTCATCTCACCACCTATTCCTGAATAGAATTCATGAAATTAACCAGTACTTTCGACCCTTCAAAATCAAAACGATAACGCATTTCCCTGAGCCCTAACGTTTTCATTTTTTGTCGAAACCTTTCATGGTGGCTTTCCACATAGAAAACAAAAANCCCGCCCCCGCCGGCTCCGGTGATTTTACCCCCCAGTGCGCCATTTTCCTTCGCACTGCTGTATATTTGATTAAAATGCTCATTGCTCATCTGAGAAGATATTTTCTTCTTGTATTCCCAGTGCTGATCAAAAAGCAGTCCAACATCGGTAATGTTGCCGCTTTCCACAGATTCTAAAATCTTATAGCCAATTTCTTTGATGTAATGCATGTTTTCGACGATGTTTTTGTCGCCTTCCTTGACGCCTCGACTCTGCTCGGAAAGAATCGTATCGGCAGTTCTTGATGTGCCGGTGTAAAACATCAAAAGATTTCGATTCAAATCCTCAATCGTGGAATCGGATACATGTGCACTTTTGACGTCAACTTTTCCACCCTTGTGAATATTTAAAATGGTCAAGCCGCCAAACGCTGCCAAATATTGATCTTGCTTCCCTATGGGTTTCCCCATCCTGTTCACTTCAAGGTCAAACGCCTCTTCCGCCAGCATATTGAGAGTGATATAGTTTCGTTTCATGACATGAAGCGCATTCAGGAGACCGACTGCATAACAACTTGAAGATCCCAAGCCGGTCCCGGCATGCACATCTGCCATGGAAATAATCTCGATGGCATTTTCAATGTCCATCATCCGCAGTGCTTCTCTGGCAAGATCATGCTGCAGGTCGTCCCGATGCATCACGATCTCGGTCTTGGAATATTTCACTCTGACCAAATCATCAATGATAGGACGATTCAAATTGATGAACATGTACTTGTCAATTGCAGCAGCAAAAAGAAAGCCGCCGTATTTCCCGTAATACGATGGCAGATCCGTACCCCCACCACCCAGGGTAAACCGGAACGGCGTTCTCGTGATGATCATGTTTCCTCCAATCTGACCTGTACAGAAAACTGAATTCGGATCACGCAGAAAAACTCCTATCTCAAAATGAGAGCGAGGCGTTCCGCTCTATGGAAGTTGTGCACGATTGGAAGACCCCGCGCCGGGCTGCCATCGCAGATCGTGTCAACGGTCATGATCGGTCCCAATATCTTCAGCGAGATCACGGGCCCTTACCCTTCGAGGTGCGGAGTGGCCGGTGAGGCCGCGGGGGACAGATATGAAATGTGTTTTCCTTTCGGCATCGTCAAGAATCACACTGATGTCTCCCTGTTGCAGCTTCCAACCCGATTTCGCTCATCGACTTCGAGGTCCACACGCACTCTTCCTTGCTGGTGCTAAGGATGCCATCCTGTCGAATCGTGATCATACGAAGCGACATCGGCGCTGAACGCGGCCGAGTCGAACGGGCTCAGATTGATTCATGACAAAGGCAAATATCATGCCAGTTACAAAGAGGGGTTTCTCGGTTCATGGGCCAAACCAGGGTAAGGATGCGGACAGGACGGCCTGTGCATTCATGAGCAAGGTGGCGTTTGACTTGCCTTGCGGGAAGGAAATGCCAATCATGTTGAAATCGTTGATGATCACTGCAGAGGAAATGATGAGAGTGTGAAATCGTTGCGGAAGAATTCCAGAAGCCGATGCGTAACAGTCCTTATTGGTTGCAGGAAAGAATCCGTGCGTCTGCGCGAGAATCCGTGAGAGTGGAACTTGAGGCCGGGGCATAACCGCAGATACAGACACGCGGCTGTCAGGATTTATCGGAAATTCAGCCCGATGCTGGATGAACCTGCAAGAACGCGAATCCGCCATCCGCTGATGACACTCGGCATCGGTCAGGGGCAGAGGTCCTGGCATTCCTCACGATGAACGCTGCCCCGATTTAGGTCTTGCGGTCGAAGATCATGCCAACCAGTTCGCTCATTTTGTCCTGAAGGGCTTGCATTTCTTTCGCCGGTATCTCGCGGATTACCTTTCCCGTATCCCGATCCACGACTTTAACGGCGATCTTGTCATCCTTGTCGCCATAAACGGAATACTGGAGGCTGATATTCATGCTATCCAGCTGGCTTTGAATTTGCTCCACCGCCTGTTTCAACTCTGCGGGGCTAACCGATGCGCCTCCGCCCGGAGCCTGTCCCGCCTGGGGAGACTCGCTCACAGGACGCGGCGCGCTTGGGGCTGCCGAAGAGCCAGCTNTCGCGCCTGGAATGCTCGCAACGCTGGTGATCATTTTAGCTCACCTCCTTCATTTGTGATATTTTCCTTGCTCATATTATCGGCATTTTGTGCCAGGACTTTAATGATTCCGATGAATAGTCATGTCCTCAGTTCTTGTTCCGCATTATCCAATTTCTGAAATGCCGCTGTATTCATCTGCCGTCAAATCCATCGCTTTGCCATAGGCATCGATCCCGTAGAATCGAAACCGGAGATGCGAAGGGTCGATCGTACCGTTCCCGTTGCTGTTCTGGGTAACCTTGAACGTTACATCGGCTGAGAATGAATCAGAATGGTAAAGCACGCCGGCCGGGAGAAAAGGGACGACGACATCCGTTGCCGATGCCGGCATTCCCCAGTTATACGCCCCCCCGGCATCTGTTCCCGCTGCTCTGCTGATTCCCCAGTTGAAGGGATTCTGGATCGAGGCGGGGTCCATGTCCTTGGTGAAGGCGAACCTCATCGTAAAGGCTTTGGAAGCCCCGGGAGTTGACAGCGAGGAATCCAGGCTGGCCACGGCTGTGCCGGGTCCCAGAGGAGCTTTAAAGCCATTGGCGCTGTAAGCCAGAAAGATCTGGGGTGCTGCACTCTCGTAGATGTAGTCACGAAGAGTGCCCGTTAAAGAAGATCCGTTATTGGACAGCGTATCGACCAGGCTATCGGCATTGTCCATGTCGCCCATGTCAGCGTAGGTGTATCCCTGCTCAACAANCCCGTCTTCAAACGTGCTGTCCAATGAGACGGCCTTATCGAGCTGGGCAAGCGCATCACTGTAATTCCCCATTTTTCGATACGTCTGCCCCAACCCGTAATAGCCGATGGAGCTTCCCGGGGATAAGCTGACCACGGTTTTAAACTGGACCTCCGCTTCGTCATACCGTTCGGAATTGAGGTAAACCTGGCCGAGGCCATAACGGCTGTCCGTGGATTCTGAATTCAGGTGGATTGCGGCTTTATATTCGGCTTCCGCCTCGGAAAGTTGTCCCTGATTGTAGTAGATGTCGCCGAGGCTTGTATGAAAGGCGTCACGTGTGGGGTATGACTTGAAGGCTTCCTGATAGGTCTTGATTGCTTCGTCGGTATTGCCTTCCTGGAGATAGGCTTTGGCCATGTAATCATAGGCTTTGGCGGCGTTCTCGGAAAAAGACGAAAGCCCGATCGTTCTCTTGAATTCCGTGACGGCTGAGTCATATTCCGCACTCGTATAGCGGTCAATTCCTCGGGAGAGAGCACTGTTCGACAAACTGTCATACTGTGCCTGCGAAGTGGGCACGGCAGAAAACAGGCTGTCGATCTGTGCGGTTGAAATCATAAAAGAAGTTGCCGAAATCATACCCGTGGCCCTGTCCGTCCCATATGTCGTTGGATGAAATATTCTACATATTTCATATGCTGATTATCGGATGAAAGGGGATCGCACTTAAATGATTTTACCGATTCCCTGATTCCGCCACGCGATCCAGGGAGAACCGCTGCAGAAAATGCCAAAGAAATGGAGTCACTGTATTTGCTTCATGTCTTTGGGTGTGCGAGGATGAAACTGAGCAATTGCTGCCCTTCCGGGAACGCGGGGTTGACTTTGAGGGCCTGTCGGATGAAGTCCTCCGCCACCGCCCAGGCCACCTTCTCGATGTTGGTCCGGGCCAGGTTGTAGAGGATGGCCTCGTCATCCGGGGTGACGGTAAGCGCCTTCTTGAACTCGACCACTGCTCTTTCGAAGTCACCGTCCTTGCGGGCCTGGATGCCGGCGGCGTTGTAGGCCTGCAGGACAAAGGCGAGGAGGTCCTCGTTGGTGCCGATGAGGGCCCTGGCCTTGTTGAAATCCCCCTTGTCGATGAGCCGCATGACCATGATAGCCTGATTTTCCTGGGTTTCCTCGCCGCCGCCGAGATTTTCAGCGAGCGCCTCCTCGGAGACGTGGACCAGTTGCTTTACGAAGGACAGTGTCGTCCCGTTGTCGTCTTCCTGGAAGGTGACGGGCCCGAAGGTGTTCTTGAAAGCCACACTGGCCATGAGTTGCCGCTGAAACTCATTGATGGCTTCCTGCAGCTCTTTCTCGTCGGCGGGCAGCATCCGGGTGACGAGCATCTTCTCCAGGACATCCCGGAACGCGATGAGGCCGGAGTAGACATTGCCCTGGGCGAGACACTTCCTGCAGTTTCCCAGGGTTCTCGATATTTCGGAGGCTCGCTCCCTGACGATCGATTCGTCCATGCCACCTGCCGCTTTGTCAAAAAATGTCCACGCCGGTTTGACTCGTGACCCGATGGTCGGCCTGCCTTCGGCCGGTTCCGGAGTCTCCATGGCATAGAATGTGCTAACTATTTATCGGTAAAAATGAATTCCAACTTGAGCCCGAAGGGACGCAAAAGAAATGGATGACGGCGAAGGTGGCAGGGGGCCACTTAATTTTGACGAGAAGAACTTCCTTTTCGAGTGGCTCGTCGAGAACAACAAGACGCTCACACGGAAGAACAAGGAACTCCTGGTCGAGAACCTGAAATTGCGATCGCGCGCCGACGAGCTGGAAAAAATCAATTTCGTCGACCCGACGACGGGCATCCACACCCGCTGGTACCTGCAACCCCGACTCGAGGAGGAATTCTCCCGGTCGAAACGATCGGGCTTATCCCTGTCGTGCCTCTTCATCGATCTGGACGGCTTCAAGGCCATCAATGACCGCTTCGGTCATTTCATCGGCGACAAGATTCTCCGGGACACGGCTTCGCTGCTGAGAAGCATGTGCAGGAAAGAGGACGTGCTGGTTCGCTTCGGAGCCGACGAGTTTGTCATTTTGCTTTGCAACGCGGGACAGAAAGCGGCAAAGACGGCGGCCGAGCGCATCCGGACCTGCCTCCATGCCCATGCATTTTCCTGCGGGGACCAGGAGATCTGCCTGACGTTCAGCATTGGTGCAAGCACCCACAAGAAGGAACACGTCGCCGTGGCCCGGGACCCCTGGGCGCTTGTCTGGACGGCCGATGCAGCCATGTACATGGCCAAGCGGAAAGGAACCGG
>JGI20214J51650_10000525_pt1 | contig 23759 bp, 20 predicted proteins | sample WetSurMetagenome_FD_51650 | JGI IMG/M metagenome (IMG submission 51650) | reverse complement strand
GGGGGGGGATCTTGCGAATTGCCCCGGGAAATTACCGCAGAGCCAGATAATTGGCATGATGTTAGCATGTTCTTGAGATCGGTTATTCTTTGCCGAGGAGCAAGAATGTCATACGGATCAAGAAAAGCGGTATTTTTGATGATCCTCGTCCTGGCTGCGGCCTGCCTCTCAGGCTGCAGCAGCTACATGATCCGCGAGGCGAAGGGCGTCCCCGTGAAGACGCTCAAGCCTTCCTCCGAGGATGTCGCTGCAGCGGAGAAGGCGAACAAACAGCAGGAAAAGGAAATCGCGGCCATGGCCTCCGTCACCGGGAATAACTCCTTCACGGAAAGGCGGGGAACACCGGAGTACCTCCTGGGCCCCGGAGATATTCTCTCGATCACCTTCTGGGAAGGGGCAAAGCCCACGGAATACATCGCACAGGTCCGCGCCGACGGAAAGATCTCCTATGCCTTCATGGACGATGTGCAGGTGAGCGGCAGGACGGTGGGGGAACTTCANGGGGCGCTCATGGAAGGTCTCAAGCAGTACATCCGGGCCCCGAGGCTTGAGGTCGTCGTCAAGGAATACAGGAGCCACCCGGTGCTTCTCTTCGGGCAGATCAACAAGATCTCCCCCGGGCCGTCGGGGCCCGGGAAGTATACGTTAAGAGGGAGGACGACGATCCTCGACCTCATCGTGTCGGCCGGTGGGCCCATCATGGGCCGCGGCGGTTCCTTCACGGGAATGGGCCAGACGCAGGTCGTCGTGGGAGACGAAGGGGGCAACGCGGACATGCGCAACGTGGAGCTTCTCCGCAAGGGAAAGCGCTACACGCTCAATCTCTATGACGTCATGTTCAAAGGGGATGTCGGCCAGAACGTCATCGTCGACAGCGGGGACATTGTTACCGTTCCCGAGCTGCCCGTCTTCGGCGAACGGGTCTACGTCCTGGGCGAGGTCACCTCGCAGGGGATCTACCGGCTGAAGGATGCCAGCGACCTCCTGGCCTCGCTTTCCCTGGCCGGGGGGCCGACGCGCCTGGCCATCAAATCGGACATCAAGATCATCCGGGGATATCAGGAGAACAAGAGTGCCCCCATCATCCTTTCTGCCAGCTATGACGACATCACCAAGCAGGGGGACATCTCCCAGAATGTGCCTCTGAAAAACGGGGATATTGTCTGGGTGCCGAGGATTCTCATCGGGGATGTCAACGAATTCATCGTGAACACGATACCGCTTCTCGATTATCTGCTCAAGCCGGCGCAAATTCGTGATGCCTATGGCAACACACAAAACATGCGCTATTTGTCGTACTGATATGACACAATACGATCTCAACCTCCGCGAATACTGGCGCATCATCAAGAAGAGGCGCTGGATCATCCTGTTCACGCTGATCCTCACGGGCTCCTTCAGCACGCTGTTTGCCCTTTTGAACAAGCCGGTTCCGCTCTACAAGTCCACCGCCAGCGTCAAACTCGAGCGGATCATGCTCTCCGGCGGGGGCATCTACCAGGAAGCGATGCCCTGGACGAACCCGGATCTGCTGACGGCACAGGCCGCCCAGGCCCGCAGTCACGGGATCGTCGAAGCAGCGGCGAAAAAAATGGGGCTCATCCCTGCCAGCATGACCTCCGAGGAGGTCCGGGCCAACAAGGCTTACCTGTCGACGGTCCTGAGCCTCCGGAACACGATCGAAACGGACTTCGAGCAGCAGATGGGGATCATCAACATCAACGTCAAGTCCGAGGATTCCCGGATGGCGATGCGGCTTGCCAACACCCTGGCCGAGGTCTACCGGGAAGACCGCATCTCGGATGGCAACAAGCGCTCGGTGAGCCAGAAGGGATTTATCGAAAGCCAGCTGAATCAGGCCCGGGAGAAGCTGAAGGCATCCGAGGAAGCCGTCAAGGCATATCGCGAACAGAACAAACTCGTTTCCTATGATGCCGAGAGCGCCAGTCTCTTTACGAAACTGCAGGCGGCGCAGGCCACGAACGACAAGGCCCGATTGAACATGCAGAGGGTCTCCGATGTCCGCAGGGCCCTGGAACGGGCGGAATCGACGCCCCTGAGCTCCAAGACAAGCTTTCATCTCGAGGATGCGCCCGTTGTCTACAAGACCTTCAATGACAAGCTTGTCCAGCTCATGTTCGAACGGGACACCCTGCTGAAGACCTACACCGAGCTCTACCCCCAGGTCGCCGAGATTCGAAAGCAGATCCAGGAAGTCCTGCTGACCATGAAGTCACAGCTTGCAGCTTACGAGAGCAGGCTGCACGAGGAGCTCCGCGAGTCCGGCGCACAGGTTTCCGAACTCAGCGTGCAGGTCAAGATGCTTCCGGAGAAACGGCTGGAACTCTCGCGGCTCGAACGGCAGGTCCAACTCAACACGGACGTGTTCACCCTCCTCGAGAAAAAGCACCAGGAGGCCATGATCACGAACGCGGAGCGNGTCGAGACGGTCCAGATCATCCGTCCCGCCCTCGAGTCCCAGGCGCCGATGAACATGCCCAAGATCAAGGAGACGGCCTTTGCCGGCTTCCTGATCGGCCTCATCCTGGGGATTGCCCTTGCCTTCCTGATGGAGATGTTCGACACGTCGCTGGGGGCCATCGAGGAGATCGAGACCCTGCTGGGCGTCCATGTCCTGGGCCTCATTCCCCACGTGAGCCAGCAGGAGATCAGGGAAACGCTGAAAGAAAAATACCCGGGGGGTGAGGTCGAACCGGAGGTGGCCGAACGCGGGGCCCGCCTGGTATCGCACTTCGCGCCCAAATCGCGCCTTGCCGAAAGTTATCGCGCCATCCGGACGAATCTCGCTTTTGCCTGTGTCGACAAGGAGGTCAAGACCATCGTCGTGACGAGTTCCTCGCCCGAGGAGGGCAAGACGACCTCCGTTGTCAACCTGGCCATCACCATGGCCCAGGGCGGCAACCGGGTCCTGCTCATCGAGGGCGACCTGCGAAAGCCCATGATCTCCAGGATGTTCGGCATGGACTACGCCCCGGGCCTCTCGGACGTGCTGCTGGGCAGCTACGAGTGGAGGAAGGTCGTCAAGACCATCTCCGACATCATGACGGGGACACTCAGCACCGAAGACATTCTCCAGACGCCGGGGATCGAGAATCTGCACATCCTCTCCTCCGGGACGATCCCGCCGAACCCCGCCGAGCTCATCTACTCGAAGGCGATCGGCGAGTTCATCGGCCAGGTCCGTGCGGCTTATGACTACGTGCTCATCGACGCGCCCCCGCTGCTGGCCGCAACCGATGCGGCGCTGCTCGCCGCCAAGGCGGATGCCGTGGTGATGGTCTACCGCGTGGGCAAGGTCCCGCGCGGCGTGCTGAAACGCGCCAAGGCGCAGCTCGAGAATGTCAAGGCCAACGTCATCGGCGTGATCCTCAACGGGCTCAATGCGGAACTGAGCTCCGATTACGCGGAATACAAGTACAAGTACTATTACTATCAACACAAGAGCGAGGAAACGCCCCGGACGCCGGCGGAGAAGATTCAGGCCCTTCCCGCGCTTGTCAAATCGTATGTCGGGGCGGCTGCCGGCGGCCTTTCCAGGGAAAGAGCGGAGGAGCTGCGACAGGCCCTGTCCGTCAAAACCCTGGCGGGACGCATGAAACGCTTCGGCGTGCCCCGGCTCAAGTCAAGTCAGCCTGCCGGGGAGCGGAAGGTTACCGCCGTCAAGGCCGGCCTGCTGATCGTGGCGGTCGCGTTTCTGGTCATGGGCATCCTCTACCAGATGGGATATCTGAAATTCTCCGTTCCGCCCGCCAGCGCCCGCAGGGACCATCCGAAAGAGGTCTCCATGANCCGCGGGGATCGCCTGTCGCCGGATCTGCCGGCAGGGCATTCCCTCGACACCGACCGCTTGTCTTGCGCGTTCGGGCAGACCGGGGCCGGAGAAAGCGGTGATATCTCACCCGCCGATGCCGTTCTCATCATCCGGGGGGTGTAGGGCGGGATGGACAGCCCGAAGANCGCAGGTTCCACGGCAACGAGCTCCTGGGCGCGCAGGAAGAGGCAAGTCCGGGTTCACAAAAAAAGGTTCCCGTTGAAGTGGCTCCTCGCCATCCTGGTCATTTCCGCCGTCGTCTCCCTGCTGCTGATTTCCCTCCAGGGTCTCTTTTCCGCTCCGGTGACGGACGACAGAGCCTATCGCCCGAAAGACATCGAGGGACGTTACCACGAGTTGCAGCGCATGAAGCATTCGGTCGAGAAAGCTGCGGGAGATGCCCGTGACGGCCGATAAGGGACGGCCAGGCCCCCCCTCTTTTCCCGCCCTGCCATTCATAGCCGCAAGAGACAGCACATGGGTCCCGGGTAAGCCTCTGCCGCGCCGAGGGCCGTGGCGCCGGATGTGCAGTGGTTTGCTTCTTGCATCCTGTATGACCGTTTCCCGTTTTTCCTGTGCCGGCGCGTTCGATGCCGGGTGATCGGGAAAGCAATTCATTTTCCGGGCAGGCATCCATGGTCGGGACTCAGCAGATGGCCATCGACATGAAGGGAGTTGCGATCCTCCTGGTCCTGATCGCGGTGGCCGTGGGCGGAGCCATCCTGGCGAACAAGCTCACCCTGGGCTTTGCCGTTGCGGCAGTGGCGGCCGTCATCATTTTCACCTTCAGCTTCATCAGCCAGGAAATCGCGCTCTACATCCTTCTTTTTTCCATGCTCCTGGGCCCCCAGTTCGTCGCCGAGAGCGACGCCGTCGCTTTCTATCGCGGGCGCGGCGTCTCGCTTCGCTTCGATGACTTTCTGATTGCAGTCATCGGCACGGCCTGGCTGATGAAAGTGACGATCAAGAAGGATTTCGGAATTTTTCTGCGAACGCCTCTCAACCGGCCCATCGCCTTCTACCTCTTTGCCTGCGCTCTTGCCACGCTGAACGGCTACCTGACGAACCCCCGGGTGAACGGGATGGTGGCCGTTTTCTACATCATGAAATACTTCGAATACTTCCTCGTCTACTTCATGGCCGTGAACCACCTGAAGAAGCGCGAGCAGGTCCGGCGTTTCGCGATTGCCATGCTCGTGGTCTGTTTCCTGATCTGCCTGTACGGAATCTACCAGATCCCGTCCGGTGTGCGCGTCTCGGCGCCCTTCGAAGGGGCGGAGGGCGAGCCCAACACCCTGGGGGGCTATCTTGTCATGATGCTCTCCCTGGTGATCGGCCTTCTCGTCACGCAGGGGTCCTTCCGGAACAAGGCACCGCTGCTGGCCCTGGTGCCGTTTATCCTGGTTCCGCTGGCGGCGACACATTCCAGGGGCTCCTGGGTGGCCCTGCCCTTCATGCTCCTGACCCTGATCTGTTTGAGCAAACGGCGGCTGGTGATCATCATTCCCCTGATGCTTCTCATTGCGATCTCGCCCCTGGTGATGCCGAAAAGCGTCATTGATCGGGCNGCCTATACCTTTACCCAGCCCGAGGAGGAAGGGCAGCTGAAGATCGGGGCCGTGAAGATCGACACCTCCACTTCCGCTCGCCTGGAGTCGTGGCGCCTGATTATGAAAGAGGACTTCGTCAAGAGGCCCCTGCTGGGCTACGGGATCACGGGATATTCGTTCGTGGACGCCCAGATTCCCATGATCCTGACCAACACGGGCGTTTTCGGGCTGATCGCGTTTTTCATCCTGATCGGCATGGTCTTCAGGGTATCCTTGCGCGTATACCGGACTTCCAGCGACCCCCTTTGCTGCGGTCTTGCGCTGGGACATCTGGGCGCTCTCGTGGGCCTGCTGATCCACAGCCTCGGGGCCAACACCTTCATCATCGTGAGGATCATGGAGCCCTTCTGGTTCCTGACGGCGCTCGTCGTCATGAGTCCAGGGATCGAACACGGCAATGGCGCCGCCGATGATCGTGTGCAGGCGGTGCGATGAGCCCCCGATCGGAGTTTGAGCAGGACTATTTTGATTATCTCTTCGGCGAATTCCGTCTGAAGGTTCTGCGCAGGGCGCACGGAAATTTTACCAAGAGCTACGAGTCCTTCAAGCGGATCGAAAACACGGAGCGCTTTTTCCTCCAGGCCGTTCGGGGACGGTCCGCCGTCTCCGCCCTCGATGTGGGGTGCGGCGACGGGTACCATCTTTTTGTCTTCAATCGGATAGAGGGAATTCGGGAAACGGTTGCCTTCCGGGGGNTGGATGTTTCGGCGTTGCAGGTGGAGTTTGCCCGCCGGGTCGCGCTCAGGATGGGCTTTGAGAATGTGCAATTCGAGGAGGGCTCGGCTGAACATCTGGGATTTCCCGACGGGAGCTTTGACATCGTGCTCTGCAACGATGTCGTGGAGCACCTGGAAAATCCGGCGGCGTGTTTCGCCGAGATCCACAGGGTCCTGAAATCCGGCGGTACGGCCATTGTCACAACACCCAATCCCTCGAGCGTCATGATCAAACTTGCAAGCGCACTGCGGAGCGCGGGGCTTTTGATGAAACCGCAGGGCCCGGAAGCGGATCCGGACGGGGGGCACATATCGCTGCAGGGGGTGGGCGAATGGATCCGGATGGCAAAGCAGGCGGGATTCGAGGTGCGCGCCGTCCGCCGCGGCGCCCTGCTCTTCGGAGGGCCCGCCTACAACCGCCGCCCTGTGCTCTTTGCGCTGGTGCTGCTTGCGGACCGGCTGCTCGATGTCCTGCCTGTGTTCAGGAACTGGGGTGAGGCCGTCACGCTGAAGCTCGTAAAACCCTGATGGAGAAACCGGTGACGCCACCGGGAACACCGGAAGGGCCGGCCGGGAAAATCAGTCCCTCCGCGCGGTAACCACGATTTCCTCTCCCGCCGATCGCCCCAGGGCGCAGAGGAGGGATTCCGCCATTCCAAAGATTCTCCGACCTTTTCCCCTGACATCGCCTGGCACGTCGGACGTCCTCCCGTTCCGCAGCGCCAGGCCGTAATCGTAGATTCCCCGTGCAAGAGAACAACGCGTCGTGATCTGGCAGTTTCTGAACGGCTGTCTATCGAGAATTCTTCCCAGGGTCGTGCCGGAGTAAATGAAAAGGTGNCGCGGCGGTTCGAGACCGCGCCAATCCTGTCGAAACCACCGGTGCCCGAGGCTGTCCGCATTGGGCGTGGAGATGACGAGCCGCCCGCCCGGCCTGAGGATCCGATGGCACTCGGCGATAGCGGAATGCGGGTCATGGAGGTGCTCCAGGACGTGACTCATCGAAACCTGGTCAGCCGCCGCATCGGGCAGAGCCGCTTCGCCGAGTGTGCCGCGAAAAACCGGGATGCCCCGTCTCGCCGCGAGCGCGGCCGAGACCGGGTCGGGCTCAATGCCCAGGACGTTCCATCCCAGGGTTTGCATGCGGCCGAGAAAATCCCCCCTTCCGCAGCCCACGTCCACGAGCAGATTGTCCTTTCGATCCGCAAAGACAGGGAACCGTTCGCCGAGGTCGTCGTAGACGGCACGGTGCCGAAGCAGGGGAATCCGGCCCAAAAGACCGCCGTACCGGCAAAGGCCGTGGTCCCGGTGCAGGTGTCGGTAGCCGAAATGCCCGCAGAGAATGGCCTCGCGAATCCTGTCCCGCAACACGGCAAGCGGCCTCGCCGGTTCGTCGCCCGGGGGGGGCTCCTCGTGGGTGTAATACTCCACGTAACAATCGGCAAGGCTCTCCGGGCTCGGCCTCGGGTCGAGCCACAGAAGCCGGCACCGCGGGCATTCCCTGAATTGAAAGCGCCCCGGAACGGCAAAGAGCCAGTCCGAAAGCCCCGTGTATTTCGTGCGGCCTGTCTGCCCGCAGATCACGCAGGTGGGGAAGCGTTCCATTTCCATGGCGTCAGGACCTGTGCAGGATCGCGACGAATTGGCCCCTCATTCCCGGATCGAGGACCCATCGCCAGAGGATCAGAACGTAGGCCGTTGTTGTCGTGGCGATCCCGGTCAGATTCAACGGGTGCAGGAGGTTCCACCCGAAGCTTTTCAATGCGAAAAAAAGCAATGCGTAGATGACCAGCGGAGGCAATCCCCTGGAACAAAGCTCTGCGCACCACTTCCAGGCCGATTCTCCCAGCAGATGCAGAGCGGCCCCGTGGAGGAGCACCGTGTCCATGAAGACCCGAAGCAGCCAGGCCGCGGCGGCGCCGACAATGCCGTACTCGCCGATGAGGAGATACCCCGCGGGCAGGTAGACAATCGTCTCGGCCAGATGAAAGAGCGCAGGCCATTGAGGCTTGCCCAGACCCTGGAGGACCGTTGCCGCCGGGTATGCCACGGCGTTGACCAGTCCCGCGATCCCCAGGATCACAAGGACGCCGGTGGATCTCTCGGCGAAATCGGCGCCGATCCACAGGGAGAGAAAGGGGCCGCCGAAAAAAAGGAAAAACATCAGCGGCGCCGAGTAAAGGAGCAGCAGGTAGAGCGTGCTGCGCAGATAAAGGTCACGGATGGCCGCAACATTGTTCGTCCCCTGCATGGCGCTGAAAGCAGGAAAGAGAACCGCGGAAAAGGCGGATGGGAGCACCGACAGGCGGTTCATCAGCGAGAAGGGGACGGCATAGTAAGCCAGGGCCGACACGGAGCGCAGGGAGGTGATAAAGAGTTTTTCGACATTGGTGAGAATGGGCCCGACAATCCCCGACACGGTCACGAAACTTCCGAACCGGATCAGCTCCCCGAATGCTTTCCAGTCCCAGCGGGGACGTCCCAGAAAGGGAAAGAGCCGCGCAACGTGATGCCCGTAAAGAGCGAGGCCCCCAAACTGGATGATCACGTTGGACAGGACCACTTCGACCAGCTGCAATCCCTGCTGCAGAAGGATCACTGCAGCCGCGATCTGGAGCGTCCCGAGGAGGATCGACAGCCTGTTCAACAGATCGAATCGGCCGGCCGCCCGGACGGCTCCCGCGGCGACTCCAAGGATCATGGAAATGACAAAGCCGACGGAGCCGATCCGGAGCACGGTGACGGCCGTGTCCCGGGAATCGGGCGCGATATGGAACAGGCGGTCGACCAGGATTTCCGAGGCGGCGGAAATCAACAGCATGCCCAGGACCCCCATGACAAAGTGGGTCATCATGCCGGTCCAGAAGGTTTTCAGGATTCTTTCCTCATCGCCCCGGGCCAGATACTCGGCGACGTACTTTACCGCCGCCGTACCCACCCCGAACTGCAGGAATGCAAAGTAGTCAATGATGATGCCGATGAGGACGTAGATCCCATAGAGATCCACGCCCAGGCGGCGGACGATGAAGGGTGTGGCCAGAAAAGCCAGGACGAAGAGCCACCCCTGTCCGAAGAAATTCCAGAGGACATTCTCGGTGATCGATCTCGAGTGCCTGTGAACCGTCATAGCCGTGAAATGCAAAAAAACATCAGGTTTTCCCGCCCTGGGAATTTCCGAGTCTACGGGAAGAAACTCTACAAGAATCATTCCAGCGCCGGCTGTTGCCTCGTCAAAACGGCATAAATCCGGCGCACTTGGTGAACTTCTTGCATCATTGCTTCTCGATGCAATGAAAAAGGGACGTGCCTGTGACCGAACCGCAAGTATCCGTCATTTTGCCCTGCTATGAAGGGGAACGCTGGCTGCGGAGGGCGATCGAAAGCGTCACCGCCCAGACGGGCGCATCCTGGGAGCTGGTCGTGGTCGACGACGGCTCGTCCCGGTCCCCGAAGGAAATCGTCCAGTCCTTCCAGGACGAGCGGATACGCCTTTACGAGATTTCCCATGCCGGGAAGGGCGCAGCCCTGAACCGGGGCGCCGCCGAGTCCCGGGCCGGCCTTCTGTGCTTTCTCGACCAGGACGATCTCATGCTTCCCGGCCGGCTTTGCCGCCAGTGCGCTGTTTTCGATGATGAGCCGGCGGCGGAGGCCGTTTATTCCGATTACGAGCGAGTGACCGCCGGCGGCGAACGGCTCGGCCGACTCACGAGCCGACAGGCCTCGGGCGAGGAATGCCTTCGACAGATGGCCAGGGGGGGATCCCTCATTTCCATGCAGACGCTCATGCTTCGGAAACACGTGTATGAAACACTCGGGCCCTTTTCCGAAAACCCCGACCTCACGGGGATGGATGACGCCGAGTTCCTGGCGCGGCTTTTTGCCTCGGGCGTGACGCTCCGCTACACTCCGGGGGTCGTCCAGCAGTGGACGCTCCACGAAGGCAATTACTCCGGTTCCGCTGCATTCCAGGAGACCCGGGCGGTGCTCCTGGAACACCTGGAGAACCTGACAGGCCGGTACCCGTCGATTGCCGGCATACTGCCGCGCTATCGCTATCACAACACCTGTGCCCGCGGGTTGTACTTTCTCGAAAAAGCCATGCCGCGTGAGGCGGCGGCGGAGTTCGCAAAGATGATCCGGCTTCGCCCCTTCGCATGGAACGGCTATTACCTGTTGGCAAAGTCCTGTCTGAAGATCGCCCAGGCTGTCACGGGGGCGGAAGGGACGGCGAGCCCCTCATAGAGGGATTCATGAAAGTTCTGCTCAGTGCATACCACAACCCCCATTATCTGACGGTCACCGAATACATTGAGGAGGCGATCCGCTCCCTCGGGCACGAACTCCGGATCGTCGATGAGGGGCGCCATCTCGTGCCGGGGCGGCTCCGGCAATGTGCTCCGTTCATCGAGCGAATCGACCTGCGCTCGTTCAACCGGCAGGTGCTCCGGGCCTGCAACCGATTCAGGCCCGACTTGTTCCTCGCCTCGGGAGGGGAGCGGATCCTGCCTGCCACGGTCTCAGCGCTGAGAAAAGGGGGCACCCGGACGGCTCTCTGGACAAAGGACGTTCCCTTGCATTTCGCCCCGATCCTGCAGGGCGCCCCTGTCTATGATCATGTTTTCTGCCAGGGGACGGAAGCGATCGATATCCTGAGAAAGGAGGGGATCCCGAGACTTTCCTGGCTCCCCATGGCCTGTGAGCCGACCCGTCACCATCCCGTCGAACTGGCGGCAGAGGAAAGAAACGCCTGGCGCCACGATGCGGTTTTCGTAGGGTCTCATTACCCCGTGCGGGAGAAGCTCTTCGAAGCGCTTGCCGGTGTCGACCTGGCCATCTGGGGTCCCGGCTGGGATCGCCTTCGCAGCGACTCCCCTCTGCGGAGATGCGTGAGGGCCGCCCACACGACGCCCGAAACGTGGCGGAAAATCTACGCCGCGGCGAAGATTGTCCTGTCCGTTCATTTCCAGGATCCACGGGGGAAAATTCCCTGTCATCAGGCATCTCCTCGGGTATTCGAGGCCCTGGCGTGCGGGGCCTTTGTGATCACGGACCGGCAGAAAGACGTGATGGCCCTTTTTCGGGACGGCGAGCACCTGGTCACCTTTGCCGATGGCGAGGACCTCAGGAGGAAGGTGGAGACCTACCTGGGCTCTTCGATTGAACGGGAGCGAATAGCGCAGAGCGGGTGCAACGAGGTCCTGGCGCGGCACACATACAGGGATCGCCTGTCGGTGCTCTTCGACTCGCTCGACACCGCGGGCTCGAAGCGCGCCACGACTTCTCACGGCACGGAGAGGCATGCGGCATGAAGTTCATCATCACCGTCGACACGGAGGGGGACGACCAGTGGCAGTACAACGGCTGCATCACTCTCCGGAACCTGCATGCCCTGCCGCGCTTCCAGGGGCTCTGCGAGCAATACGGCTTCGTCCCGACCTACCTCATCGCCCGGGAGATCCTTCAGGACGCCGGCACCGTGAAGGCCCTGCAGGAGTGGCAAAAACGGGGTTCTGCAGAAATCGGCGTTCACCTGGAGCCGTGGACGACCCCGCCCTTCATGGCCGAGGAAACGGCAAACCGGGCCATGCAGTCCTTCCCGAGCGAGCTTCCCCCGGAGTGGTTTTCCCGAAAGCTCGAGGTGCTGACCGCGGAGGTGGCCGAGCGATTCGGGGCGCCGACGAGCTTCCGGGCCGCCCGGTGGGGACTCAACGGCGCCATGCTCCGGCGGCTTGCCGAACGGGGGTACACCGTGGATTGCTCGGTGACGCCCAAAATCGACTGGCGGCCCCAGCGCGGTCTGGCCGGCGGTCCGGGAGGTCCCGATTACCGCGAGGCACAGCCGGGTCCCTACCGGCCCTCGGAGGAGAACGTCTGCCGATCCGGCAGCGCGGGTCTGGTCGAGGTTCCCATGACGATCCTCTACACGGCTCGCGGCGCAGGGGAGCATTCGGCGCTCGCCCGCCGCTGCACGCGGCTCCCGGAGTCCCGCCTCAAGCGTCTGCTGGACCGTCACCTCTTCAGGAAGCGGTGGCTGCGGTTGTCCCACGAGAGTGTCCCCGACGATTGGTCGCGGATTTACGAGACGGCCCTCCGCGGCGGCCTCGGCGTGCTGCAGTTGATGATCCATTCCTCCGAGTTGATGACGGGCACGAGCCCACTGACCCGGACGGAAAAGGACACCGCGTTCGTCTTTGAGAGCCTCGCGACGATGTTTCAAANNTTNCGGCAGCGCGGGCTTCAGGGGGAATCCCTGTCCCGGNTTGCCGCATCGCTTTCCATCGGGTCCGGCGCGGCCCGGGAGGGAGGGTCATGAGAATTCTCTTTTCGGGGTACCACAACCCTCACTACGAGACCGTGACGGAATACATGGAGCGCGGCATCCGCGCCCTGGGCCATGATGCAGTGGTCTACGACGATCGCCGGCACGTCATCCCCGGGAGAGTCCGGTACCGCTTTCCGGCGCTTCGCAGGCTGGATCTGCTTCAGCTCAACCGGCGGCTGGTGAGGATCGCCCGACGGGAGCGCCCCGAGCTGGCCATCGTCACAGGCGGCGACCGGATCCTGGGCCCTACAGTGGAATCCCTGAGCGCCCTGGGAATCGTCACCGCCCTCTGGACGACGGACCCCCCCATTCGCCGCTGGTCGATCCTTTCATCGGCCCCCTGCTACGATCACATCTTCTGCCAGGGCACGGAGGCCGTGGAGATCTTCTCCCGGCGTGGAATCTCCCGGGCCCGCTGGCTTCCCGTCGGCTGCGAGCCCGAAAGCCACCACCCCGTCGAACTGACGGAAAGCGACAGAAGGGAATACGGCAGCGACGTCGTCTTCGTCGGGTCCCATTACCCCGAGAGGGAGGACCTGCTGGAGGCGCTGGCGGGCTTCGATCTGGCCATATGGGGCCCGGGCTGGGAAAAGCTCCGGGAAGGCTCCCCGTTGAGAAGCCGCATCCGGAAGGCGCACACGGCCCCTTCCGAGTGGCTCAAAATCTACAGCGCCAGCCGCATCGTGCTGGCCACCCACTACCGGGACCCGGAGGGCGTCGTCCCCGTCCATCAGGCAAGCCCCCGCGTGTACGAGGCTCTGGCCTGCAGGGCCTTCCTGATCTGCGACCGTCAGCGGGACGTCTTCAGTCTCTTTTGCGACGGGGAGCACCTTGTCGGCTTCGACAGCGGTGCCGATCTTGCAAAGAAAATACGATACTACCTCGACCATCCCCTGGAAAGGCAGACCATTGCCCGCAGGGGGCATGAAGAGGTCACGCGCAGGCATACCTACGTGAACCGGATCGAAGCGCTGCTGTCGGCAGTAACGGGCCATGATGAAAACCAATAGGAAAAACATCCTCCATGTCGTGGAAGATCTCCGGATCGGCGGGCTCGAGCGGGTCATCGAAAGTATCGTCGTGGGACTCGACAGGGAGAAGTACCGCGTCGAAGTGTGGTGTCTTGCCCGCGGGGGAGAGGTCGCGGAGAGCCTCACGCGGCGGGGCGTCCCGGTGAGAGTCCTCGGATTGATGTCGTACTACAATCCCTTCCGCGTTCTGGACCTGGCCCGCCGGATGAAGGAGGAGCAATTCGACGTGGTCCACAGCCACGGCTATTTCGCGAGCACCTTTGCAAGGATGGCGGCCTTCCTCGCGGGCGTGCCCGTCATCATCCAGCACCTGCACACGACCTATCTGAATTACAAGCGGCGCAACGTCCGCATCGAAAATCTGTTTTCCTTGTTCTCGGACCGGGTCATCTGCGTTTCCCGGGCCGTGCAGGAGTTTGCCGTGGAAACCCTGGGCATCCACCCGAACAGGACCTGTGTCATCTATAACACCGCTTCGACGAGCAGGAACCTGCCGCCCGGGGACCTTGCATGCCTGCGGCGTTCCCTGGGAATCGAGGAGGGGGACTTCGTCATCGCCACCATCGCCTCGCTGAGGAAAAACAAGGGCCACGAGGTGCTGCTGGAAGCGCTTCACAGGCTCTCGGCGGATCGTCCGCGCATCCGGTGTCTCGTCGTCGGTGACGGTCCGCTTCGCCGCTTTCTCGAGGAAGAGGCTTCCCGGCTGGGCCTGGAGAAGCAGGTCCTCTTCCTGGGCCTTCAGCCCGACGTGAGCCCTTATCTGAAATTGTCCCATGCCCTTGTCCTGGCGACGATCTTCCGGGAAGGGTTGAGTGTTGCCCTGATCGAGGGCGCCGCGGCCGGGCTGCCTCTCATCGGCTCCGATATCGGCGGCATTCCCGAGGTGATCACGGACCAGGCAAACGGATTCCTGATCCGGCCGGGGGATTCGGTGGGGCTGGCCGAAGCCATCGCGAAGCTGATGACCAACAGACAGTTGAGGCTGACCATGGGCATCCGCAGCCGCGAGATTTACAGGAGCCGGTTTTCCCCGGAGATCATGATCCGCCGGATCGAAGAGCTCTACGACCGCGCCCTGGCGAGGTTGAATCGTGCAGCCTGATCGAAAGAACATCCTCTACCTTTCGAGTTTCGGCAACCTCCGGTGGGGAGGCCAGAAAAGCCTCTACGGCCTGGTGAGCCAACTGGACAGGGACAGCTACCGGCCTTTCGTGGTGGTGCCGTGCGAAGGGGAGCTTTCGCAGTGCCTGAGGGAGCTTTCGGTGCCGGTGATTGTCCATGAACTGCCGGAGGTTGCGCTAGACCGGGCGGCTGATGACATCGGATCGTTCCGTTTTCTCCTGGACGTTGTGGAGCGCTGCGAAATCGACGTTCTCCATACCGACGGCCCTCGAAATACATTCTTTGCCGGCATGGCTGCGAAAAAGAAGGGCCTGCCCCTCGTCTGGCACATCCGGGCCTTCGACCGGGACCGTTACGACCGCCTGCTGTATGGCCTCTCCTCCAGGCTGATCCTCGTGGCCGCCTGCCTCAGGGAACGCTTTCGATGGGTGCGGGACGACGGTAAGTTTATCACGATCTACAACGGCATCGATCCGGGCGAGTTTCAGCGGGTGAGCGATGCCGCCGGGCTTCGCGGGGATCTCGGGATCGGACGCGACGAGCTGCTCATTGTTTCCGTGGGTCGCATCGAAGCGCTGAAGGGACAGATCCATCTCATAGAGGCCTGCGGACGCATCCGGCAGTCGTTGACGAATTTTCGTCTTCTGTTCGTCGGGGACACGGTCGATGCGGCTTATCGCAGGGAATGCGAAGCCATGGCGTCGGCACAGGGGATTGCGAGGCAGGTCGACTTCGCGGGAGAGCGCGGCGACATTGCCGGCATCCTCGCGGAGGCGGACTTCTTTGTGCTTCCCTCTCTCTACGAGGCTTTTCCCCGGGCCGTCATCGAGGCCATGGCGGCCGGACTTCCGGTGATTGTCACCGATGCCGGAGGATGCCCGGAGGCGGTTGACGAGGGCCGGTCTGGCTTCGTCGTGCCGGCAGGGGATCCGGAAGCGCTAGCAAACAGGATTCTCCGGCTCGGGAAGGACCGGGAACTCCGCCAGGGGATGGGCGATCGGGGACGCCTGCGGGCGAAGACGCTTTTCGATATCCGGGAAAACGCGAAAAAAACGGAAAGGCTCTACCATGAAATCCTCCGGTGAGAATTCCCTTTCCATCCACGGCCTGTCCTGCGACCTCTGCGCGGGAAAGGAGTTCCGCGTCCTCGAGGAGGATCCCCCTTTCCGGGTGCTCCGCTGCCTGCAGTGTTCCCTGACCTTTGTTCATCCGGTGCCCGAAGGGGCGGCCCTCGCGGAGCACTACGACGGGGATTACTACCGCGAATGGATCGGACCCGGGCGGAAGAGCCGGGCGGCCATGTGGCGCAGGCGGCTCGACCGGGTCGAGAGGACCGGCGCCAGGGGAAGGATTCTCGATGTGGGATGCGGCGAGGGCGTTTTTCTCAGCCAGGCGGCAAAGCGGGGCTGGGAGACCTGGGGGACGGAGCTTTCCCCCTATGCGGCGCGCCACGCCTCGTCGAGTCTCGGCGGCGACATCTTTTGCGGCGAGCTCTACGATGCCTCATTCCCGGGGCATTTCTTCGACGTGGTCACCCTGTGGCACGTCCTGGAGCATGTGAGGCAACCGGCGCGGTACCTGGCAGAGATCCGGCGGGTCATCCGGCCGGGCGGCCTCCTGGTGGTCGCCGTTCCCAACGTGGATGACCTCTTCATGCAGGCGGCCTACCGCATCGTTCGGGGCCGCCCGCAGAGACTTTTTTCGAAAGAGGACAGGGAAATCCACCTCACCCATTTTTCCGCCAGGACCATCGCGATGTATCTGGAGAGGACCGGATTTTCCAGGATACGGATTGGACCCGATTTCGGGATCGTCGAGCCGGGAAAACGGCTGATCAACGCGGCTGCCGCAGCCTGCGGATACCTGGGGGGCCTGACGGTGTGCAATTCGCTGGAGGTCCATGCCCGGCCAGCCGGTTCGTGACAGACGAACATGAATGAAATCCTGAAATCCGTTTATCTCAACCTGCGGGGAATCGTCCTCCGCGCGGCCGGGCATTGTGTCCGGCAGGAAAGGGATGCGCGTTTGCAGCGCGGCTCCGTCAAGAGGATCCTTTTCATCCGCCTCGACAGGATCGGCGATGTCGTCTTGTCGACGCCCGCCATCAGGGCGCTGAAGAAGCATTTCCATAACGCCGAACTGACCGTCCTGCTGCGCTCGTCTACGCGGGGGCTCGTGGAGCACAACCCCTCTGTGGACAGGATCATCACCGTTGACAGTATCGGGGATCTCATCGGGGCGATCCGGGAACTGCGGGCCCTCCGGTTCGACCTGGTTGTCGATCCGTACGACGACTGGCCTCTCGAGTCGGCCCTCGTCGCGGGGATGAGTGGCGCGACGGTTCGGATCGGTTACGCCGTGGCCGGGCGGGAGGCCTTCTTTACGGTCAGGCTCGAGGAGCCCGGACCGGGGCGGCACATGACGGACGTGGTCATGGACAGTCTCAAACCGCTGGGGATCCCTTCGGATGATGTGCGCCCGGATGTCTTTCTCTCAGAAGAGGAGCTCGCGTCGGCCCGGAAATGGCTCCATGAAAGACGAAACGGCAGTCTGCCTCTCATCGGTTTCCACCCGGGTGCATCCTGCGAAACGCAGCGCTGGCCCGCGGAATATTTCTCCGAGCTGGGAACCCTCTTGCTTCGCGAAGGGCAAAGAGGCCTCATCCTGTTTGGAGGACCCGGCGACCGGAAGCTTGTGGAAGCGATGGCCCGGCAGATCGGTGACACGGCGCTGACCTGTATCACCGGAGATATCCGGCGATTTTCGGCCCTGCTGGCGTGCTGTCAGCTTCTCGTCTGCAACAACTCCGGGCCTCTTCATGTGGCCTGTGCTCTTGGAATCCCAACGGTTTCCTTCATGGGACCCTCCGTGAAAGAACGCTGGTCGCCCCGGGGGAGCCTGCACCGGGTCTTGAGACGGGACGGACTTCCCTGCATCGGATGCAATCGGGGTCGCTGCGCCATGAAGATGCACGACTGCATGCGCCAGATCGGGCCGGAGGATGTGCTCGGAGTGATTCGGGAGACGGTGGCTGCGTTTTCTATCAACAAGGAGCCGCGTGACGATGATCGCTGAGAGATGTCTGATCTGCAGGGAGGCAATCCCCGGGGAGTCCCGCCCCGGGGCGGATTTTTCCTACCGGCGCTGCGGACGCTGCGGGCTTGTCTATCTGCACCCGCAGCCCGATTTCGGCTGCCTGCGGGACATCTATGCCGGCAGTGCGGAATGTGCGGTCGATGCAGGGATTGACCCGACGGGGGAAGAGATCATTCACAGGAGCCGGTTTGCCGGCGAACTGGACCGGATCGAAGAACTAAAATCGCCGGGGTGCATCCTCGACATCGGTTCCGCCTGGGGGTTCTTCCTTGACGTGGCAAGAAAACGAGGCTGGAAGACGTGGGGGGTGGAGCTTTCTCATGAAGCGTCCGGTTATGCCCGAAGCCGATTCGGTCTGGATGTCTTTGACGGAAAGCTTTCGGAAGCCCGTTTTCCGGAAAGCCATTTTGACGTGGTGACCCTGTGGCATGTGCTGGAACATATTCCCGACCCTCTGGCAGAGCTCGAAGAGATCCGGAGAATCATCCGGAATGACGGTCTTCTCGTAATCAGCGTGCCAACGCTGCAGAGCGCCTCGGAGTCCTCGTCGGATGCCACTCCTCTTCACCTTTTCTATTTCGACGGAGCCACCTTGACCGCCCTGGTCCGGAAGGCCGGTTTCCGCGTCCTGCAGATTGAAGGGCGCAGCAGTTCGGGCGTAATGTCAACGTTGAAAAAGGCGGGCATCCGGGATCCCCGGCGATTCGTGGTCCGCTACTGGCGCGTCTTGTCGAAGCTCAGGAAACTGCTCCATGGCATGAGAAAACGTCTCGGCCGTCCCGGAGAGATTACTCTTTATGCCGTTCCGTCGGATCGGTAAGGATGCCCGGGCATCGGACATGAACGGGAGATCTGGCGATTTCCTGGCCCGGCACTTCCTGTTCTTTCTCCGGGTCGTATTGGGGATTCTTGCCGAGGCGGCCGCCCAGTCCATCCGAGATTCCCTTCAGAACGGCCCGGATCTTCTCCCTCTTCCCTTCGCCTCCGATCATCGGGCAGTATAAAATCACCTTGAGGCCATAGAGCAGGGTTTTGCAGAAGGGGACCCAGGCGCCGAATTTCAGGTAGATCGCCGTTTGATTTCTGAACGCGTAATACAGCCTGAAGGGTGAGCTGTACATTTTCTCCGTATGGAAAAACAGGTGGGTCTCGCTTTTTCCCTTGTTGCGATTTTCGGTGCAGTGGCTGGTGGGGATCCAGAAACACTGGTAACCCTTCCGGGCCAGGCGGAGGGAGAAATCGAGATCTTCTCCGTAGAGAAAGTATTCGGACAGGGGCAGGGAGACCTCCGAGACGGCTTCACTGCTGAACAGCGTTCCCCTCCAGGGAATGATGTGCAGTCTCGTCGGGTGCTGTTCGGGATGATGTCCCCCGACGCTCCGGACCGCCCCGAGCTTGCACCCTCGTTTCAGCAAGTCGAACCCGTTGAGAAGCTCTGCGAGCGTGTCCGGTCGCAGACGCACGTCGTCGTCGAGAGTCCAGATATAGTGACTCTTCGCCAGAGCGGTCTTCATCCCGTGATGGTATCCTCCGGCGCTACCCGTATTTTCGGGCATCCGGATACAGTCGACGCCGGGAAACCGCGTCTTAATGGCTTCCTGTGTCCCGTCGCTGCTGGCGTTGTCGACAACGATGATGCGGTCGGGGGGCCGGCTCTGGGAGGCAATATCGTTCAGGAGGATCTGCAGCATGGCCGAGTTGTTGTATGAAACGATGACCGCAACGACCGTTTTCATTCTGTCACCGGGACCAGTTCCACCTGAAGATACTCGCCCTTGCCCTTGAGAGCATGGTCGTGAATTCGAAACACCAGGGCAATCATGGCCCGCGCAACGCACGTGCGAAGCAGTCGGATCCATCCCGCGCTCTGTGAAATCCTGCCTTTCCGGTGCTTCATCCATGCCTGAAGGGAATAGGCGAAAACGAATTCCGGTGTGACAGCCCGCAGTTTCTCGACGCGAAATCCCGTCGTTTCAGCCAGTGCCCGAATGGTCGTTGGAGTGAAATGATAGAAGTGAAAAGGGAGATGCCAGCCGAACCAGAATTTGTGAAAGAGGGCCGCCGGGGAGCTGTCCGCATTGGGGCACCAGATCAGGACCCGTCCGTCGGGCTTCAGGATTCTCTTGATCTTTGCCAGGGCATTCCGGGGCGAGGACAGGTGCTCAATGGAGTGCCAGAGGACGACGGAGTCGAAGAAATCCGCAGAGAAAGGCAGATCCTCGAAGCTGCCCGTGCATACGTCAAAGCCGTTGCGCCGGCATAATTCCGCCGAGACGGCATTGGGCTCCACGCCGTAAGCGCGGCACCCTCTCATCCGGGCCTGTTCCAGGAGGTCGCCTGTCCCGCAGCCGATGTCCAGCACATTTCCCTTCATTTTGCGGATGGCAGCGCTGGAATACTGGCCGCACAGTGCATGCCACAGGGTCAGCATGCCCGGGTGACGGCGCATGAAGGGTGCGGCTCCGGTGGAAGAGCAGGGACGAGCGTTAGTTTCGTAGTGCGTTGCATACAGCTCGTGAAGCTCGATCCCGGTGGGCCTTGGATTGGTATAAAGCAGCCCGCAGGACGCGCATTGCACGATCGAAAAGGTGCCGGGCACATGGAATAGATGATCTTCCATTGTCAGATGGGGGGAATGCTCTCCGCCCCCGCACTGGTCGCACATCACAGATTCCATGCAAAACCTCTCGGTGACGAACTTCCGCCGGCGGCGCGCGACGGCAGTCTGCTGTCGCCCGTCAGGGATAGACAGGTGTGCGAATTTCATGCCAGGGGGGCTGTTGCGGATTTCTGCCGAAGGTTCCTGTTGCTGTCCCCCGGCGGCCCGCACCTTACGACCTGGGATGACCGCCGACTCTTCTTTTGCGGATGTCTGCCGAAACGACCGGCAGACGTGCACGGCGAAACGGGCGGTCATAGCTTGCTGGTATGTTTCTTGCTGATTTTTCAATAGATTACGGCTTCTCCCGGATCGATGGAAGCGCGGCGGCCACGCGGCATGTTTTGAACCCTTGCCCGCCAAACCCGAGGAAAACGGCGGGTTCTGCATCCGGAAGACAGCGCGGGTCACTTTTTCAGGCTGCAGGGGCCGCAGAAGGAAATCACACGTTATGCGCAGGCATCCGGTAATCGAGGGGAGGAGTGATCCCATGAGGCCGGGGTCTTCCCTTCCATCCGTTCGGGCGATGGACCGGTTCTGGGGCTTCTTCCCCTTCGTCGTGGCGATCCATGCGGTCAGCGGTTTTTTCCTGATGCGCCTGTATCCGTATCTCATGACAACGGATACGCCCTCCTACATCTCCATCGCCAGAAAATATGCGGGAGGCAGCTTCCATGATGCGGTCAACTGGGTCTGGTCGCCCCTCCTCTCCTGGCTGCTCGCCCCGCTCATCCTCCTCGGTGCGGATCCGATTCCCGCCCTGCAGTTTCTTGCCCTGATGACCGGGATTGCCGGGTTGATCGCCTGCAGAGGGATGTTCAGGGAACTCGGCATTCCGGAAAAAACCCAAGCCATCATGCTGCCTGCGCTGATCCCGGCGATTCACGCCTTTTCCCTGGCCAACCCGAACCCGGATTTCCTCGTCGCCGTTATCCTCCTCTTCTATGTCCGGCTCGTCCTCTCCCGGGATTACGGGAAACGCCCGTGGGACGGTTTTTTCTGCGGATTGCTGGGAGCCGTGGCCTATTTCGCAAAAGCCTACGCGTTTCCCTTCTTTGCCGTGCACTTCCCGCTCGTGAACCTCTGCCGGCTGTATGGCGAGCCGGAACCCGTCATTCGGAGAAGCATGCGATTCTCCCTCTGTCTGGGACTCGCTTCCTTCATCGCGATCTCCTCGGTCTGGATCGGCGTTCTTTTCGCCAAGTATGACCGACTGACGATCAGCACGATCGGAAGCTACAATCTCAAACTGGTCAATGATGAGGCCGGGCTTTCCTTCCTGAGCGGCGGGTTCGCCGAGCCGCCCGACCCTTACGCACTCAGCGCCTGGGACGACCCGACACGGCTGGCCGAAGGACGCTTGAAACCGCTGGAGCTTCCGCGGGTGATCGAGAACACGATGCGACGCATCGGAATGAATGTGCTGAAAACCGTCGAAGGGTATCAGGCGGGCTCCGTCTTCTCCATGGCGATTCTTTGCTGTGCCGCCGTCGGTCTGATCGGGCTTTCGAAAAGGGCGCTGCTCGGGAACTCCGTTTTCCTCCTGCTGCTGACGATTCTTCTACTTCCCGCCGGATACCTGCCTCTGCTGGTGAACACGCGCTACCTCTACCTCGGCATCCTGCTGATCTGCGCCCTGGGCGGGACCCTTCTGCTTCGGTATGAACCAGGGGATCAGCGGAAGAGAATCGCCGTCCTCCTCATTCTCTGCCTGTCCTTCACCATCGTGCCGTTTCGCGATCTTCGGGCCAACAGGCATCGCAACACCGACCTCCGCGATCTGGCGACGATCCTCGTGGAAAAGGACATCCGAGGGCGCATCGCGTCCAACGGGTCTTATGACCGGTCCCTTCTTCTGACCCATTTCATCGCCGGGGGGCGGCAGGGTGCGACCTATCTCGGCTGCTCTCCGCCGCAGGCCCCGGTGAGTGCACTGGACGGCGATCTCCGGTGCAACGGAGTCGATTATTATCTCTGCTGGGCGGAGCACCCCTGCAATCTGCGCCCGGTGTATCCTCTCATCCGGCTCGACGGCGTTGAAACCCTTCGTGTCTACCGCATCCGCTGACCACTGCCGCTGGTATGTTTCTTGCTGATTTCTTTTAGGAATCCGTCTGCCTCGTGGCTGACAATCAAACGGGATCGAACCTTCGTGAACCAGCCGCTCCGAAAAATACTGATTGTGCTGATTGCCGGTATCGGCGATCTGGTCCTGGCTTCAAAAGGCATTCGTTCTATCCGCAACGGACATGCCGGTGCCGAGATTCATCTGCTGACCAGCACCGACGCGGCGCCACTGGCAGAGAACTATGACTACATCGACCGCGTTTGGGCTTTCCCGATACGGGAATTCAGGAAAGACAAGCGATATGCCGCCGATATTTTGAGATTGGTCGGGTCCCTCCGGAAAATCAGGTTTCAGGTGATCCTGAATCTTTACGCGGTCGAGTCATTCGCGGGAGCCTTCAAGATGGGGCTCCTGTTCCGGCTGCTGGGGGCCATGCGGAAGATCGGCCACGACAGTCATGGTTTCGGGAGGTACCTGACGGAGAAAGTCAACGGGAGCGCCTTTCGCGGCCGCCATGCCGCCGAGGCCATGATGGACATCGCCGAGAAGGCCGGAGGGATTCCTGATGAAAGGGGAATCGAGGTTTTCTGGAGCGAAGGAACGGAAAAGAGATGGATCGACCCGTTCGGCTCTTCGGAAAAGACGGCTGGACCGGTTGTGGGGATAAACCCGGGGGGAGATCGAAAGAACCGGCGCTGGAACCCGGCGCGGTATGCGGAAGTTTCGGACCGGCTTGCAGAGGGCCTGGGAGCCCGGATTGTTCTTCTCGGCGGGCCTTCGGAAACGTCGATTGCCCGGTCTATTGAAAACATGATGCAGAATAAGCCGATCAATTTGTCGGGCCGGCTGAACCTGGATGATCTCACGTATGTTCTCAGCAAGCTCAACCTCCTGATCACAAACGACAGCGGTCCCATGCATATGGCTGCGGCGCTGGGGGTTCCTCTCGTGGCCATCTTTGGTCCCGAGGACCCCGAGCGCCTCGGTCCCTACACCGATCCCCGTCTCTATCGGATCGTCTCGGGGTTCGTTCCTTGCAGCCCCTGTAAGAAGTCCACCTGCGACAGCATGCTTTGCCTTGATTCGATTTCCCCCGATGCCGTCCTGCAGAAGTGCGAGAGCCTGACGGGAGCTCTCTCCTGCGGTGCGAGGGCGCGGCTCGAAGCGCCGGCAGGGGCTCAGGAATTCGCAGTGGAAAGAAAGGCCGGATTTTAGAATCGATGTGCGGGATCTGCGGAGCGGTGACGACAAACGGCCTCCGGCTCGATGAGCCGACCCTGCGGCGCATGACCGACGTCATGAG
>JGI20214J51650_10000524_pt1 | contig 23774 bp, 18 predicted proteins | sample WetSurMetagenome_FD_51650 | JGI IMG/M metagenome (IMG submission 51650) | reverse complement strand
TTGAAAAATAAAAAAAAAGTGGTATTTTAGTCGGATAATAGCCTTTGAACTAAATAATAACCATCATGAATAAGAAACTCAATTATCTGCCTGGGCTAATTTTGTTGATTGTATTCACTCTAAGCTTTTCAGCTCTGTCGTGCAAGTCACGTCAGAACAAAACCGAAGCAGAAAAGACAGTTACAGAAACAAAACAACCCAAAGCAGAGTTGCTTGAACAATACAAGAGTGCAGAAAAAGTGTTTAATGCACTTCCTACACCTCTTGAGATTGCACAGATTATTAAAGGTTCGGGAGCTACATTTGATGAGACTTTACTGAACTCAGTTGACAATCAGAGCAATTACACCACGAGTAAAAGTATGGCTTTAAATCTTGGTATATATACCTGCGATCTGAGCTTTGCAAGTATGTATGACCAGACAACACATATAGTCAATTATATGTCAGCTGCTGAAAAGATGGCCAAAGGGCTTGGTATCATGGATGCAATAGACGAGAATACGATTGAAAAGCTGGAACAGAATATTAATAACAGGGATGTGATCATGGAAGTTGTTTCAGAAACATTCCTTAATTCCCAGTCATACCTTGAGGATGATGAACAGCATGCTGTTGCAGCAACAATTATTGCGGGTGGTTTTATTGAAGGCCTCTATATATCCACAAACCTTGTGGATATGAAGAAGTTCAAGGGCAATAAGCTGGTAAACACAATTATTGATCAGAAGATGTCTGTTGATGATTTGTTAAGAATGCTTGAAACTTATTCTGATAATGCCGCAATTCAGGAATTGCTGGGGCCACTGAAGGAACTTAAAGCCTCTTTTGATAAAGTAGAACGCTCAAAGGCTCCGTCACAGACTATTCTTGATCCGAAGACAGGTGTGACAGAGATAAAAGGTGCTGCCCGCAGTGAAATCAAACCCGAGATTTTCCTCGAGATCCGCAATAAAGTGACTGAGATTAGAAACGTTTACGTAAAATAATGTTACCATGAGACAACTAATAAAAGTATTAATTGTAGCAGTTGTTCTGGCAGGCGGCACCGGCAATGTAGCAAACGCACAGTGCAAGGGATTTGCCAAATCTTTATGCAAAAAGGAACTTGGAACATATCTTCATGATGGCAACTACCATGCAGCAGTATTGGTTGAGGGAGAAGAGGCTGAGTTATATAAGACTTTTTATTCCGATATGGAATACAGGGTTGCTATCTGCGGAGCGGATGGCCTTCCTCCGATAGAGTTTACTATTTATGATTCCGCCGGCAAAGTCCTTTATAACAATAAGGGGGAGGATTATAAAAAGTTCTGGGATTTTAAACTCGAAGCCAGCCAGCAGCTGAAAATAGTTGTTAAGGTAACAACCTTCCCGGGAACAAGTGAGGTCCCGGCAAGCGGATGTGTCGCGATAATGTTTGGATTCAAAACCAAATAAATGATCGGGGAGGAGAAAAAAGCTCACTCCCCTTTTTCTTTATTTCAGTTTATGAAAAAGCCGCGAATACACCTACCTGCCACCCTTTCTGCTTTATCTGCCCTTATCGTATTATCTTTCATTTATCAGTCTTGCACAACTGGTAAAAATGCATTTGAGCCCGGTGAAAAGAGATATTCCTCAGAATACCTTTCATCATGTGATTACTCAAGGCAGATTAAGGAAAAGACAAATCTCATTAAAAGTGTGATATCAGACACAACTATCCGCACTTTTAAAGGCATTTACGAAACACATATCAGGTATACAAATAATGGTGACTCGTGCATGGCTATTCATTTTCTGAGGATAAGCTTTAGGCATACCGGTTTACTCCTGGAGACAGCAACACCATTCGATTCGCTTAAGTACGGATTTCAGACTGTTATGGATATGATTCCATATAAGAACAAACATGTAGAAACTAAAAATGAAAAGGTTGTTGCTGCAGTAAATGCCGATTATTTCTTTATTAAAACAACAGGAGCACCATTAGGAATAGTATATAAAAACAGCCGGATGATTATGCCATGGACAGACAGTGTTACCCCTTACTTTTATTTTGGCATGCTTAAAAACGATAGGCCTGTGATAGGCGATAAGAAGAGCTACCTGGCAAACCGGCATAGAATCAGAGAAGCACTTGGCGGACGTTATTACATATTGAAAAACAATATTATAAATACAGACGGGTTAACCACTAAGCCTGAACCACGAACTGCTGTGGGAATTTTAGGTCGTGATGAGATCATCTTTGTTCTGGTCGATGGCCGTCAGCCGGGATACTCGTATGGTTTGAGTCTGAAGAATCTGGCAGAGCTGTTTAAAGCTATAGGAGCAACTGATGCACTAAACCTCGATGGCGGAGGATCTTCGACACTGATAGTGGCTGATGAAAATGGCAGATATAATCTGAAGAACAAACTGCCGGGATCTCAACGGGCTGTTTCCAATGCCTGGATGATACTTAGAAAAGAGTGATTCAGAAAAACTCAGTGAACGGTTTATTATAACCCTTTTTTCTTAAGGAACTTCCCTGTATGGGAGCTTTCTATACCAGCCAGTCCTTCAGGGGTGCCCTCATATACTACATAACCTCCCTTTTCACCTCCTTCAGGCCCCAGGTCAATTACCCAGTCGGCACATTTTATTACTTCAACGTTGTGTTCAATAAGAATTACTGAGTGGCCGCCTTCAACAAGCGCATTCAATGACTTCATCAGCTTGTTTATGTCGTGAAAATGAAGCCCGGTGGTTGGTTCGTCAAAAATAAACAACATCTTCCCGGCACTCTTTTCCTGGCTTAAATAATATGCCAGTTTTACCCTCTGACTTTCACCTCCTGATAAGGTTGATGATGACTGCCCGAGCCTGACATACCCCAGCCCGACATCTGACAATGGCTTTAACCTGTCAGCTATTTTTTTGCACAGCCTGTTCTTGTCTGAACCAAAAAATTCAATAGCTTCTTCAATTGTCATTTCAAGAACATCATAGATACTCTTACCGCGGTATTTAACATCAAGTGTCTCCTTTTTGAATCTCATGCCTTTGCATGCTTCACATGTCAGCTCCACATCGGCCATAAACTGCATTTCAACCCTGATCACACCTTCACCCTGGCACTCTTCACACCTTCCGCCTTCAACATTGAATGAAAAGCTTGAAGGTTTTAACCCATACTGAACAGCGGCCTGCTGTTCAGAGAACAGCTTTCTGATGTCATCAAATGCTTTGATGTAGGTGACAGGGTTTGACCTGCTTGATCTTCCAATAGTATTCTGGTCAACCATTTCAATCCCGGTAATTGAAGAAATATCTCCGCGTAATTCAGAAAAGTGCCCTGACTTTAATGCCGTACCTGCAATCCTGTTTGATAGTGCCTTATATAAAATATCTTCAACCAGGGTTGATTTGCCTGACCCGCTTACTCCGGTGACAGCAGTTATTGTCCTTAAGGGGAACTTAACAGATATCTCCTTGAGATTATTTTCCCTTGCGCATGTAACCTCAATGAAACTGTGCCACTTTCTTCTGATGGCAGGTACATCAATAGCCAGGCTGCCCGTTATATACGCTGCTGTAAGTGATTTGTTGATTGAAGAAAAGTCAACACCTCCCTGGTAAATAATTTCACCTCCCAGCGACCCGGCACCCGGACCCATATCAATTATCTGATCAGCTGCTTTGATAATCTCTTCCTCATGTTCAACCACCACCACAGTATTCCCGATATCTCTGAGATCCTTTAATACATTTATAAGCAATCCTGTGTCGCGGGGGTGCAGCCCAATGCTTGGCTCATCGAGTATGTACAATGATCCTACAAGACAACTGCCCAGCGAAGTGGCAAGATTAATACGCTGTGATTCGCCACCTGAAAGAGTGTTTGATAACCTGTCAAGGGTAAGATAAGAGAGGCCGACATTTATAAGAAACTCCAGCCTTTGTTGTATCTCTTTCAACAAACGTCCGGCTATCTCTTTTTCTTCTCCGTTTAACCTTAGCCTGGCGAAGAAGTCATATGCCTCATCGATACTCATAGATGTGATCTCCTGTATCGACTTTCCGCCTGTTTTTACATACCCGGCTTCCTTTCTGAGCCTGTGACCATGGCATTCGGGACACTCCCGTTTGCCCCGGTACCGGCTGAGCATGACCCTGTATTGTATTTTGTACTTCTTCTCCTCAAGATGCTCAAAGAAGCTGTCAAGCCCGAAAAAATACCTGTTGCCTTTCCATACAAGCTCTTTCTGATCGGCAGTGAGCTTGTACCACGGTTTGTGTATCGGGAAATTAAACTTATCGGCACTGAATATAAGCCGCTCTTTCCACAGCTTCATCGTTTCGCCTTTCCAGCAGGCAACAGCATCATCATATATTGACAGATTCTCATCAGGAATGACAAGGCTTTCATCTACACCAATGATTTTACCGTACCCCTCACATACAGGGCAGGCCCCGATTGGGTTATTGAAGCTGAAGAGATGTTCTGTCGGCTCTTCAAAGACAATACCATCCTCCTCAAACCTGTCAGAGAATTTAACTGTCTGTGTAGTCTCTTCGTCAGTTATTGTCAATGAGAGATGCCCCTTGCCGGTCAGAAAGGCAGTCTGGACAGAATCAGCTATGCGGCTAAGGAACTCTTCACCAGGGTCAGCAGCAAACCTGTCAATAACAAGATCAATTGACTGACCCTGGAGAAACTCTTTATCATGACCAGGCTCATCAAGCCTGATAAAACCTTTTTCACTGCTTATACGGGTAAAACCCTGGTTTAAAAGGAAACCGAAATATTCAGATACTTTGATGTTCTCCGGTATTGTGAGAGGCGATGTAATCACAACAAGTGTACCGGGAGTGAGTATTGCAATATAGTTCACAACGTCATCTACGGTATGTTTACGTACTTCCCTGCCTGACACAGGAGAAATGGTATGGCCAACCCTTGCAAAGAGCAGGCGCATATAATCATATATCTCTGTTGATGTACCCACCGTTGAGCGCGGGTTTCGTGTATTAACTTTCTGCTCAATAGCGATGGCAGGAGGGATGCCGTTAATGAAATCAACCTCAGGCTTGTTCATCCTGCCAAGAAATTGTCTGGCATATGATGAAAGGCTCTCAACATACCTTCTCTGCCCTTCGGCATAAATAGTGTCAAAAGCAAGCGATGACTTACCTGAGCCTGAGACGCCGGTAACTACTACCAGCTTGTTTCTTGGAATGGATAAAGTTATGTTTTTAAGATTGTGTACCCTGGCTCCTTTTATGTCAATTTGTCCGCTCATTTTGAATCCCTTCATCAAAAAATCAAAAGTAATGCATTTAGAGTAAAATTTTTTTCTTTTATTTGCATATCATTAACCAAAACGGAGGATAGCCTATAGAATAATTCGACTCTTAACCAATAAGAGGGAGTTATGAAAACGACTAAAACCGATTATGAACTCATAACAGAATTCATAAACGGCAACGAAAGAAGCATCGAGCTTCTTATCATCCGCCATAAGAACAAAGTTTATTCCTACATTAATCTTTACATCCGTAACAGGGATATATCAGATGATATCTTTCAGGATACCTTTTTAAAGGTTGTTCAATCAATAAGACAGGGCAAGTACCAGGATGACGGAAGGTTTCTTTCATGGGTTATGAGGATTGCGCACAACCTTATTATTGATCATTACAGGCACTTAAAACAGTCAGGGATTGTCCTTACTGAAGATTTTAATCCTGAGCTGTTTAGCTCAGTAAGACTGCTTGATGAAAGTATTGAGGATACACTGCTTAAAAGACAGGTCCTTGCCGATATAAGAAAACTTATCGGGGAGCTGCCGGCCGATCAGCGTGAGGTGGTTATTATGAGGCACTATACAGGCATGAGTTTCAAAGAGATAGCCGACATGACAGGTGTCAGTATAAATACAGCTTTGGGAAGAATGCGGTATGCACTGATAAACATGAGAAAAATGATGGCAGAAAAAAATATTACACTCTCTGCAAACTGATGCAATATTAAGTTCTGAAAGGCGTTTTTTTCATGTGAATATAAAACGCCTATGGAAGAAAAATTTACACACTTAATTTCCTATCAAGAATTAAAGAATTGCCATCCTGATATTTACTCAGATGCATTTGCTATTGAACAACTTATTGACTCAGTTATGACTTCGGCTGAGGCCAGACACAGGAGTCCTGATGAAAGAGTTGTTATTGATCTTTTTGAAAAGATTAGAAAAGACGCAAAAGTTCACTGAGAAAATTCTCATTATAAAGCGATTCATGACATAAATCAGGTGTATTTATGCTCATGTTTTGCTTTATTGCTTTTTACAATTTTAGCAAAGCTCAAAACACTAACATGAAAAGGATTTCATTATTACCAACATGTCTCATGGCCATTTTACTGATGGCTTCATGTACCTCTAAACAGGAAAAGATGGAGAAACAACTCAGGGATTTTATCACTGCTTATGAGCAGAAGGTAATTCCTCTGCAACGCGAAGCAAATATTGCTTCTTGGAACGCCAGTGTAAACAATACTGAAGAAAACTGGAAGATAAGCGAAAAGGCATCGTTTGAGGTCCAGAAAATTTTCACTGACAAGCCTTCCTTCGATAAAATCAAATCCATTAAGGAGTCGGGTGCTGTAAAAGATCCGATTTTAATGCGTGAAATGGATAGGATATACAACTACTATCTTGCGGGTCAGATTGACACAGCATTGATTTCGAAGCAGCTGAAGATGGAAGCTGCGATAAATGTCAAGTATTCAAACTTCCGCGCAACCATTGACGGCAAACAGGTATATGACAATGTAATTGAAGAAATTCTCAAAACCTCAAAAGACAGCAAAAAACTGCAACAGGCATGGGAAGCTCATAAAATGATAGGCCCTGTTGTGGCTGATGACCTGATAAAGCTTGTGAAACATCGTAATATTATTGCTACAACACTTGGGTTTAAAAATTATCACGACATGAGCCTGAGACTATCAGGTCAGGATCCGGATGAGGTGACAAAAATATTTGATGAGCTTGACAGCCTTACCCGTGACAATTTTATTGAACTTAAAGGTGAGATAGATAACTATTTTGCAAAACAGTACAACATACCTGTTTCTGAACTTCGCCCATGGCATTACCAGAACAGGTTCTTTCAGGAAGCTCCGGCAATATATAAAGTAGACTTTGACAAATATTATAAAAATCAGGATCCTGTAAAACTTGCTGCAAAGTTCTATGACGGACTCGGTTTGAATGTTGACAAGATCCTTACCAACAGCGACCTTTATGAAAAACCTGGCAAGAACCAGCATGCTTTCAGTACAGATATTGACCGTGCAGGTGATGTCAGAACACTTGATAACATCCAGCCAAATTCTGAGTGGATGGGAACAATCCTTCATGAGTTGGGTCATGGCGTTTATTCATTCTATTATGACCCGCAGATGCCATGGGAACTGAGAGATGCCGCTCATACCTTCACTACTGAGGCTATAGCAGAAATGTTTGGCAGAATGGCAACAAACCCTTCATGGATGCTCGATATGGGCGTGATTGATAAAAAGGAAGCTGACCGTATAAGCGATGAGAGTTTTAAGGCCTTACGTCTTCAGCAGTTGGTTTTCAGCCGCTGGACCCAGGTAATGTACCGCTTTGAAAAATCAATGTATGAAAACCCTGACCAGGATCTGAACAAACTATGGTGGGATATGGTTGAGAAATACCAGATGATCAAAAAACCTGAAGGCCGTAATATGCCTGATTATGCAACCAAAATTCACGTTGCCCTTTATCCTTGCTATTATCATAACTATCTCCTGGGTGAGGTTCTGGCATCACAGCTGTATTCATATATCACAAATAATCTGCATGCCACTCCTTCAATGGTTAATCAGCCTGCTGTTGGAAATTATCTTAAGGAAAAGGTATTCTATCCGGGCGCAAGGTATACCTGGAATGATATGATTGAAAAGGCTACCGGAGAAAAGCTCACGGCAAAATATTATGCAAAACAGTTTGTTAAATAAACAACCCCGGGAATGAAGAAAATATTTTACCTGCTGGGTACAATGCTGATAGCTTGCACTGCAGGAAATTCCAATCTTTTCGCTGCTTCTGATGATGCATATATAAGCAAGGCGGTCATCGCACAGACAGTTGAATCAATAAAAGCCAATAACCCGGCTGTGAACGCTGATCTCCTTTCCAAAGGTGTTGAGCACGCTGCTTCACTGTGGAGAGCGGAGGATGGTTCTCCGGCTGACTTTGAAACATTTGCCAGGGAAAACTATATTGCCGACCCTGCCGAACGTCTCGAGGTATTTCAAAAGATATCAGATTACCTCGAGTCTCTCTACGGGCATAACAACGAGATAACCCTCTGCCTGAGAAAAACCCTTGATGAATCAGGTGGAAAAATAAGAAACATTGATGAGATGTTTGGAAGCTATTCTCCCGGTGCTCATATACAAAGTGACTTTTATGAAAATAAAATTGCGTTTGTCATAGCACTCAACTTCCCTTATTACACTCTTGATGAGAAGGAAAAGCTGAGCGGCGGATGGAACCGAACTGACTGGGCAATGGCTCGTATGGGTGATATCTTCGTTTCAAGAGAGCCTGCAGTACTCAATCAAAATGCAAGCAAGGCAATAGGCGCATCTGAGATGTATATTGCATCATATAACATATATATGGGCCACTTACGCACTAACGACGGTCGTCAGCTATTCCCTGATAATATGGTATTACTATCGCACTGGAACCTGAGGGATGAATTAAAGGCTGACTATGCCGACAAAGTTAATGGCCCTGAGAAGCAGGATATGATATACAAGGTGATGGAGAGAATTATCTACCAGGATATTCCTCAGGCTGTAGTAAACTCACCGGAGTATGAATGGGCGCCATACACAAACAAAGTGACACAGGCTGGCCGGGAAGTTAAACTGGCAGCAGAACCAGATACCCGCTATAAATGCATTGTTGACAATTTTAATGCAATGAAGGCATTTGATGCTTATAATCCTGCCATGAACACTTTCATTGAGAGAAGCTTCTCAGGAGGTATGGAGATCAAGCAGGCGGAGGTTGAGTCTTTATTTGATTCTTACCTGAAATCACCTCTGCTCGCACAGCTTGGTGCCAAGATAAAACAACGCCTGGGACGTGATCTTAAACCCTATGATATATGGTATGACGGATTCAAAGTCAGAAGCACTATACCTGAAGATTTTCTTACAAATAAGACACGGGCCCTTTACCCAAACCCACAGGCTTTTAATGCCGGAATGAAGGACATGCTTACCAAACTCGGATGGTCTCCGGAGCGTGCCGGCTATATTGCTGAAAAAATTGTTGTTGACCCTGCAAGAGGTTCAGGCCATGCATGGGGAGCAGCCATGAAAGGCTCAATGTCGCACCTGAGAACACGGGTAGCTCCGGAGGGAATGGATTACAAAGGGTATAACATTGCCGTTCATGAGTTTGGCCACAACGTAGAACAAACCATTTCAATGTACGATGTTGACAACTATATGATGGCAAGCGTACCCAATACCGCTTTTACTGAAGCACTGGCATTTGTTTTTCAGGCACGTGACCTTAAGCTCCTCGGCATTAACGCTGACAACCCCGAAATGCAGAAATTCGAGACTTTTGATGAAGCGTGGTCGCTGATGGAAATTATGGGCGTTGGTATGGTAGATATGGACGTCTGGAAATGGATGTATGCACACCCACAGGCGACACCGGCAGAGCTAAAGGTTGCAACTATTGATATAGCTAAAGGGATATGGAACAAATATTATGCACCGGTTTTTGGCGTAAAAGATTCACCTATACTCGCAGTCTATTCACATATGGTTGAAAATCCGCTTTACCTTCCGAATTATTCTTATGGACAGATAATCAAGTTCCAGCTTGAAGAATATCTCAATGGAAAGAACTTTTCTCAGGAGATTGACCGTATTTACAAACAGGGTAAACTTACTCCCCAGTGCTGGATGCAGCAGGCTGTAGGACAAAAACTGTCAACACAGCCAATATTAAATGCACTGGAAGCTGCTCTCAAATAACACTACAGAGGCAACAAAAAAGAAATAAAATGCGGGACTGATGTTTATCAGCCCTGCATTTTTCTATATATACTTTCCAATGATTTCGAACAGATCCTGAACTTTATACGGTTTTGCCAAATAATCATCACAACCGGCTTCAAGGCACATAGTTCTGTATTGCTCAGAAGCATAGGCAGTCTGGGCAATAATTCTGAAACTGCCATTAATACTTTTCATCTGTCGCGCAAGTTCAAACCCATCGATGTCAGGCAGACGTATGTCAAGCAGGATAGCGTCAAAATGCTGATCCCTCCTTATCATTTCAATGGCACCAGAGCCTGTGTCGGCATGAACTATATTGATACCGGAAGGTTCCAATGCGTTTATAATATACCTGGCATTAAGCGGCTCATCTTCAATAACAAGCAGACGTTTGTTTAACCAGATACCCTTGTTTTTGCTGTCTATCATTTGTTTACCTTTTATTTCCTCTTTTTCAAGCTGATCAGTTGTGCCCGGAGATATGGTAAAAAAGAAAGTGCTCCCTTTCCCGGGCGCCGACTTCACCCATATATTTCCTTCAAGTAATTCAACAAGACCTTTGCAGATTGAAAGGCCAAGACCTATGCCACCCTTTTTTCTGGAATAGTCTTCCTCAACCTGGCGAAAACGTTCAAATATAACTGACTGTTTGTCTTCCGGAATGCCGATACCAGTATCACTTACATAGAATAGCATGTTACCGTCAGCATTGTTCATGCATCCGAATTTTATAACACCTTCTTCTGTAAATTTAAATGCGTTGTCAATAAGGTTTGTAAGTATCTGCCGGAGCCTGCCAGAATCTGTAATTATAGTAATCGCCTTCTCAGGCTCATCATCAATGAGCTCCAGTTTAACACTGCTTTTACCTGATTCGCGCCATATTGTATTGGCTGTATTGTATATATCAACAAGAAGCTCCCTTATATTTACCTCCGTCTTAAGCATCATAAGTTTACCGGTTTCAATTCTGGAGACATCAATAATATCATCTATTATTGCAAGGAGCTCAAAAGACCTCTGCTTAATAATCTGCGAATACTCAAGCCGGTCACTTTGCGTAATATCTTTAAAACCTATAAGTTCTGCGAAACCTATTATGGCATTCATAGGCGTCCTTACCTCATGACTCATGTTTGCCAGAAATGATGTCTTTAGCCTGTCGCTCTCCTCTGCCTTTTCTTTTGCAATTATCAGCTTTTCAATCATGTTTTTCTCCTCAGTGATGTCATCACGGATGGAGATATAATGCGTGATATTCCCCTTATTGTCAAATATCGGAGAAACATGTATGCTCTCCCAGATCTGTTCTCCGTTTTGCCCTGTTGAAAGAAGCTCACCAGTCCATTCTTTTCTATCTGAAATAGTTGAGATCATATCTTCAAACGAATCAGAAGGAAGAAAGTCGTTTCGAATGTCAGAGTATTTTTTACCTATAAGATCCTCTGACTTCAGTCCGGTAACCTGCAAATACTTAGGATTTACATACTCTATTATACTGTTCTTATCAGTAATAATAATACTTACCGGACTCTGAATTATTCCTTTTGAGAGCTTAATAATCTCATCCTCAAACGCCTTCCTGTCAATAAATGTCCTTGCCTGGTTAACTATTATCCCAAGAAAGGCAATCATTGACTCATCAAATGCATTCTCTTCCTTACTGCTTATTGTCAGGATTGCCATGGGAACAGTATTACTCAGCAGAGGCATCACAAGGCATGACTTAAAGATTTCCGTTTTGCCGGTTATCAGACCATCTTTTCTGAGCTTTTCAATATCATTATTGTTAACTATAAGTGTTTTACCGGTTTGCAGACAATAGCTCTGCAGACTTCCTTCAACTGGTTTGTCGAGCTGCATGGCATATTTTGTGCCTTCAAACGACAAAGAAGGAATATTCTTCATTATATGGCCATACAATTCGATCTTTATCTCCGGGTTCTTTAAGACAGTTTCAAGCTGTTCAATAATTATATTGGAAAGCTCGGAGATTGAAGGGGCAGTGAGCATTGATTCAGCCACGCTGTAAAGAGCTTTCTGGCGCAGCTCGGAAGTTTTCCTTTCAGTTATATCCTGCATTACCATGACAAATGATTCAGTGGCATTGGGATATACATTGATATTCAGGTACTTTTTTGTTACCGGATTGTAAGTTTCAAAAAATATCTTCTTATCCTCTCTCAAGCTCCCGAAGACAGCCGGGAGGTACTTCTTATGTCTTCCACCCTGTAATTCGGATACTTTTCTGCTTATCAGATCATCTTCCTTTTCTCCTGACAGCGCTTCGAATCTTGAATTTGAGCCAAGTATTATGCTATCGACAGCATTCCCGTCTTTATCCCTGATAATTCTGAACAGGCATAACCCATCGTTAGTGGATTCAAACAAGTTTCTGTATTTCCTTTCGCTTTCTTCAATGATCCTTTGTTTTTCCCTATCGGCAGTTTCATCTCTGAACACAAGTACAACCCCGGTTATCTCTCCATTGGCATTCCTGATAGGCGCTCCACTGTCAGAAATCGGAATTTTCCTGCCGTCTTTAGAAATCAATAATGAATTTGCTGACAGACCAACTACCTTTCCCTCTTCGAGCACCCTCGCCGACGGATCCTTTATTCTTTCTCCTGATATCTCATTTACAATATTCAGGATTGATTCAAGCTTTTTCCCTTTGGCGTCATTTTCATTATACCCCGTCATTTCAGAAGCTACGTGATTCATAGCTTTGACATGTCCTTGCCTGTCAGTTGTGATAACCGCATCGCCAATGCTGTAGAGGGTAATTCTGAACTCCTCCTGGGAGAGGGAAAGCTTAATATATGAATTGCGTTTGTAGAGCAGGTAAGCTAGAGCGATACCTACAATAATTATTAATGAGGTAAAAACGGTGAGAAAAATAAACATGCTGTAGTTACCTGCCTGCATTAACGTATTTTGTTCGGTTTCTGTTCATGCCTGCATCATCAGGTTGTTCCTGCAAATATAGAAACTATTGTAAAGTGGAAGCTTTGTTAAGAATAAAAAATGAAATGCGTGACAACGTTGCATATACTATAAAATGAAAGGGATCGCAACCTGATCCCTTTCTTAAAAGATTAAAGATGAAAAACTGCTAATAATTATTTTTCATGATGCAGATAGAACCTTTTATTCTTTCCGACCTAATATTAAACGTAATAATAATAATTAGGTCTCACATTTTTTTGCTGAATTACCGGAATATTGGCCAAAGTGCTCTTTCTGTTGACAGAATGGCCGTTTCCGTTGACTAATTTTCTGAGACAATTTAATAGCTGGCTGGTCCGCTTCACTTTTTTTTTAAAACACTTGACTTTTGAGATTTTATATCATATCTTTGTGATATCAAAATAATATCATAAAGTCATGAAAGAAGAAAAAAACTACAACCCTGCATCAGGGTATCTCTTTTTGTTTTTACTGCTGGCGATTTTAGCAGGCATAATTTTTTCATTTATAAATGAGGTTTTCCTGTTAGGGGGAGCGCTTATAGTGTTGTTTTTCCTTACTATGATTGGATTGACTGTTGTCAACCCCAATGAATCGTGCGTGCTTGTGTTGTTTGGTGCTTATAAGGGCACAATTAAAAACAACGGCTTTTTCTGGGTCAACCCGTTTTTCCAGAAGAAACGGATATCACTGAGGGCCAGAAATTTTGACAGTGAGCCGATAAAGGTCAATGACCTCAACGGTAATCCTATTAAGATAGGCCTCGTTCTTGTGTGGAAAGTGGATAACACTTACAAAGCCGCTTTTGATGTCGATAACTATGAGCATTTTGTACTTGTTCAGAGTGATGCTGCTCTCCGTAAATTAGCAGGTCTTTATCCGTACGATAATTTTGAAGGAAAGGAATCAGAAATAACTCTCAGGGGGGGAGGAGAAGAGGTAAATGATGAGCTTGAGAGAGAAATTCGTGAAAGGCTTAATATTGCCGGCATCAATGTGATTGAAGCGAGAATAAATTACATTGCTTATGCCGAAGAGATTGCTGGTGCAATGTTGCGTAGGCAGCAGGCAGCGGCAGTTGTGGCAGCGCGTTTCAAAATAGTTGAGGGGGCAGTCTCAATGGTTGAAATGGCACTTGAGCAACTTTCAGAAAAGAAGATTATCGATCTTGATGAAGAGAAAAAGGCAGCCATGGTAAGTAATCTTATGGTAGTTCTTTGCGGAGACAAAGACCCTAACCCAATAATTAATACCGGTACATTACAGCATTAATGATGGCACAAAAGAAGTCATTTATTATCCGGGTTGACCCTGATAAGCTGACTGCCATTGAAAAATGGGCTTCAGATGAATTCCGCAGTACCAATGGTCAGATTGAATGGATACTTGACCAGGCATTACGGAAAGCAGGACGCCTTAAAGGAAAAAAAGAAAGTCAAAAAGATGATCCCGATGAAAAATGAAATGCCAATGATTAAGTACACCTGCCCGAAGTGCGGTGGGAAAGAGTATAAACTTGCAGAATTGCGGGCGCATTACTCAGTGGTGTCAATGCTCTCAAACCTCGGATACAAGGTGTTCACAACCGTTACATGTTCCCGTTGTCAATATACCGAGTTTTATAAAGTGCCTTTAAAGAAGATTTCAAACGTGTTTGTTTACTTACAGGGTAAGTGATCTCAGATATTTGCAAGGTATGCAGAACAGCAGGCAACAATGCCTGCTGTTTCTGTTCTTAACCGGCTCTCACCGAGGCTGACAGACCTGAAACCATGGTTAATGGCATCCTCAATCTCTTTTTCAGTGAAGTCACCCTCAGGCCCAATGAGGATAGTTATATTTTCACCTTGTTGAATTGAAGATGTCACCGGCTCACGTTGAAAGATGCTGTTGCAATGGGCGATAATCTTAGTTCCGGTGAAATTATTATTAACAAAGTCACTGAAAGTCATTGTTTCATGAAGGGAGGGGAGGTATGCTTTTACAGATTGTTTCATGGCTGATATTATGAGTTTTCTGAGCCGATCTCCTTTTACTGTCTGCTTTTCTGTTCTTTCGCAAATAAGAGGAGTAATCTCATCAATACCCATCTCAACGGCCTTCTCTATGTACCATTCAAACCGGTCGTGATTTTTAAGCGGTGACACAGCCATATGCAGATGATATTCCCTTTTACCATATCCGTGGGCAACGGATATTATTTTTGCTTCCATTTTGCGGAAATCGGCGGATGTTATCTCACCATCATACATATTACCTTTTCCGTCAGTGAAAGTGATGTTTTCTCCCTGGCGGAGCCGCAATACCCTAATGCAATGCTGTGATTCCTCAGAGTTAAAGATGGCACTGCCGTCAGAAATATTATCAGAATAAAAAACCTGCATATATAGAAAGTTTGTACAAATTTATTGAAATTTACACTCCCTAAGCTACCTGTAAGATAAATGAGAATAGGTATAATTTCAGACACGCACAGCTTTCTTGACCAGGCTGTAATTGAACATTTTTCTGATTGTGATGAGATATGGCATGCGGGGGATATCGGGAGTCTTGACCTTCTTGAAGAACTGGAGGCATTTAAACCAGTGAGGGCTGTTTTTGGCAATTGCGACGGCTATGATATAAGGAGGGCCACAAAAGAGCACCATATTTTCATGGCCGGTGAAAAGAAGGTGCTTTTGATTCATATCGGAGGATACCCGGGACACTATGACAGGCATGCTCTTGATCTCATTGAAAAGGAAAACCCTGATATTTTTGTATGTGGTCATTCACACATTACCCGTGTAATGAATGATCCAAAGCGGAGGATGCTTTGCATAAACCCGGGTTCAGCAGGACATACAGGCATTCATAAGGTAATGACAATCTTGAAAGTGTCTGTTGACGGCAACAACATTAGCAATATGGAAGTCATTGAGTTTGGTAACCGAAGAAAGGAAGGAGGCTATTGATTTTCACTGTCATTTCCTTCTCCGCTACCTTTCATTCTCATCATAAATCTGTTAAGTCTGTCTTGTACACCAATCATATACTTATATGGAGTGCGCGCGGTTGATTCAGGATGCTTTCTTGCACTTTCTTTGAGGTTACTCAGGATATCATCATAGGCCCTGTTGGATGAGAGGCTCATCATTACTCCCCTGAAATATGAGAACCAGTACCAGGTGTTGTCATTGACTTTGATGTAGATATCAAGAAGATCACCTGATCTCTTTCGTTGCAGTTCAATATATCCGTCAACATAAACATTCAGCGGTGCACCGCCGATAAAGCCAATACCTATCTTTCCTTTTGAGACAAATGACATGGTCTCCGGATTCCATACCATATTTACATCATTAAGGAGCAACTGATATGAAAACTCCTTCGGCATTGACCTGATGGTACCGTACAACTGAAGATCTTCTGAGATGGACGTGGCAGCTTTATCACCCAGGAGATCACGGAAGGCTTTCCTGTAAAGATCGGTAGAGATATTAACCGTTTTCAGTGTGGGAATGGTCTTTATCTCGTCAGCCATCATCTTTAATGCATCCTGGCTGAAAAAGAATGAGAACCCAAGCAAACACTGAACCGATAGGGAAGTGGAGTCTGTCTGGTGTATTACCTTTCCTGCTCCATCCATTTTCAGGAGGTCATAATTTGTCCCGAAATTAATTTTACCCTCACCCGAGAGTATGCAATAGTCCTTATCGAACGATATCATATTGCCATTCTGACTCAGATCAGACAGTTTGGCGAGTGAGGCAATTCTGTATTTCCCGGCGCCCTTATCGAAAGAGAGGTACCCCGAAGAAGTGACAAGCGGGTTATCGCTCCATGATTTTTTTTCTGACAGAAATGATCCATAAACACCTGCAGAGTCAAGAGATACAAATGATCCTGAATAAATCAGGTTGTCGTTTATATCCCTTGATTTTTCAACAATAGGAATCAGCACATGTTTTGGGTCTATTACCGAGCTGAATTTAACTTTTGAGGTTTTTATCTTCTGACATGCTGTAATTATCCCGGCAGCACCTGTGAAAGCAAGATTATCACGTGCTGAACGCAAAGCAACATCACCGGAGAAGCTAAAATACGGGCTTAAAGTAAATTTCTGGGCAATAGGGATATATCCCTGTGCGCTCGTTGCCATGGTGTCAACTTTAATAGTCGGGAAAGATATCTCCTGTGTTTTCCCTTCCACGTCAACATAATCATATACCCCGCTTCCGGAATAGAGGGCGCTGCTTTCAATTTTAATGCTGGCCGAGTGCAATAAATGTTTATTGTTGACAGCCACAAGTGAACTATCTGCCTGCCTGATCTTTGCTCCTGAATAAATAACAAGAGTTCCTTTGCCGGGTTGAATAAGTGCATCCGCAACCTTAACATAATTGACATTGTCAACCTTCATATAATCTTTTTCAAGATAATATGTTCCACTGCCCGAGGCAAAACTGACAGTGTCTTTCATATTATTCGTTGAAAAGAATGTTGGTTTTTCGATTTTGTTTAAAGGCACCTGCAGGAGTTTCTCAGCCGTAATAAGTGGCGTTGATTCTCTTCCTTTTTGCATCATCTGAAGGGTTCTCACCTTCATGTCATAGTCAAAATTTGTCATCTTACATATATACTCTATCTCAGGCAAGACGACCAGTGAAGAATCGGTATTCAGGCTGAAAGTAGTATGCTGGGTTTCAAAATTCACATGACTGTTGGCGTTTGTTGCAACAAATCCATATCCGTTGCCTTTCAGTGCCTTCAGATAATAATTTGAAGTGTCGGCATCAATACCCATACTCTTAAAACTAAACGTTTTTGAGGTGACCCTTGCGTCAGTCATATTGACAACGCCGTCACCGGAAAGGTTACCGGGGCGAAGCTTCAGCACTCCGTCCATTGTGGTACCGTTGGTAAACATATTAAAGATTTTATCCTTGCTGTTGGTGGCATACCACACATCATTGTCAGTAAGCCATTTTATACCAACATCAACAGACACAAGATCAGGATACTCTGGACTTTTTGCCATATTGAAGCTCATGGCATGTGTTTTCATTGAATCGGGGTAGAAACGGAACGTGTCTGCCACAGTAACGGTAGTAAGGTGATTAAGCTTACCGCTAGAGATCAGCCCTTTATTGCTCATACTTAAAAAATCAAAAACCTGCCCTTTTCCGGAATATACCGGCAGACCTGCTTCTGGCACAACCATTGAAAAACCAAGTGAGTTATCTGGCTGAATAGAAAGGGTTTGCCTCAGCGGTTCAAGAATTTTTCCTCCAATGAATTCACCCTCAAGTGATATATCGCGGTTAGTGTAATGATCTATATTTGAGTAAGTAAAGGGATCAACCCTGAAATAGAAATCCTTCTGCGGATAGACTCCTTCCAGTTTCGGGATCTTATCATAGAATATATAGGAATATGTTACCGCATGAATAATAGGGTATTGTTTAAGGCTCTTCAGGCCTGATTTATTTTTTGGATCGTCAATATATAAGTTAGCTGTTCCAAGCTGAATTAAATTGTCTATATCTTCAACTTTGGGTTTGCCAAAGGCATCTCTTTCACCAGTCTCAACTGCGATTCTTATTGAATCAATTTTTTGCAGGCGGAGGTAGAATGTGTCGTATTTGAATGTAAACTGTTTACCGAATATGGTAAACAGGCCTGCCTGAACAACGCCATCAAAAGAGATTGACCGGTTCTCTCCAACGACCAGTTTGCCACCATAGGGAAAGATAGCAACCTTTTGCGAGTCACTCAGCATAACAGCCGGCACCCCGCAAATGGTCATTTTATAACTCTTCATGTCGAGTATGGCGTTCTGTTCGTTACCGGAGGCCTCACTGTTAATTGTAATGGCATCGTAGTCTTTTTTCTTTGCGAACGATGCAATGTAATCATCGACTTTCTTTTTAATAGTTACCTCATTATAGCTTCTGTCGTAGAACAGGAACCCGCTGTTTGCAAGCTCAATACACAATGCAACAGCCTGTTCATACGAAACTTTCATCCATTTTGAAAAAGACTCAACAGCAAAAGTTTCGGAGCCCATTTTCTTGGCAAAATCCCTCAGGAGGTAAAGCGGATGGACATCTTCAAGGCGCATCAGCTTGAAGAAGTTTTTATCATTATAGAATGATGTTGATTCAAACTTTGCCTGCCCTACAGCTGCACTCTTTGGTCTTGACAGAATCATGAAGGAATTGTCCATATCCCAGAAGAGATTTTCAAAAGTCATATCAAGGTTATGGAATGAGTCAAAATACGGGCTCTTGCCAATCGGGCTCTGTGTCCTGTTAAGACTCATTTCCCTTGTGGCAGGATTATATGCAAAGTCTATATTTGAGTGATATATTGAGTCTTTACCAAGGTACAATGTAGCTGAGGCTTCTGTACTCTTAAGACTTTTCTTTGACAGGAGAAAGCTCTTCGATGCAATTTTTACATAAAGAGTATCATTTCTGAACAGCCTGAGGCTTGCCGGATTATAGGCTGACCCCATACCATGAACTAATGCACCTTCAAGGCCCACACCTCCTTCATAATCCACATCTTTGTAAATATTGTCAATTCTGAATCTGGTTTCATAGGTTTCAAACTTTGGATATGTTGCATCTTCAGGTGTTTTGGCAAAGGTTGCCTTGTCTGTCAGTTTTCCGCTGACAGGATGCTGAAAGTAGTCCTTATACGTGAGCATTGATGAGTCGCACGTGTAATAGTTCTGCCTGGCATCTATGTTAAAATTAAATACCGTTGCAGAAACTTTATCACTTGAACTGCCGGCTTTTTCCCATGTGACAAAACCGTTTTTGCAATACAATATAAATAAGTCAGGGTTGTAGTCACCATTGAAATTGTAAATTTCAAGGCTGTCTTTTATTGAATGACATATAATTGTGGCATTTGTTATGTGAATCTGGAGGGTTGTATCCCTTGTAAACTCGGCTTTTCCACTTTTGACCTGCCAATTTATTGAGCCTGAGTCGTACAGGGTTTTGTTTTTTACAAAGAGGCCGGATATCTCAATGTATTTGTCAACTTTAGGAGATGAGTATCTCGGGTCAAAAATTATTTCGCTCAGGCTTATCAACCAGTCACGGACTTGTTTTTCACTTACTTTCTCCTTGTTGAAGATACAGAGAGTATGCATGAGTGTATAAAAGGCTGGTGCAGGCCGGAGGTTTCTGGAACGCATCTGGCTTGCAACATTAATTATAAGATCTTTGTTTGGTGTTGAAAAAGCGGTGCTATCCCAAAGTGCAATAAAACTCTGAAGATTTAACTTTTGTTCGTCAGATGTTGGTGCGCCTAAAAACTGTATAAATTCGTCTTTAAATTTCGATACATCACCTGAAAACTGAAATGTTTCCTGGCCTGAAAGACCTGTATTTAGTGCAAGAATGCAAAAAAAAGTAAAGACCAGTTTCTTCATCACTCCTGAGTTAATTTTTTCTGAATGATGCTGCACACCATTCGTCCCTAGAGAGTACTTTACCGGGCATTAATCCGGCTGCATATGTTGCTTTTTCAATTTCTGTGATATCATCATTATAAAAACCGCTGAGAAAAAGTCTTCCTGACGGATTCAGACATGAACTGAGGGTAGCCATGTTCTCAATTAAAATATTGCGTGTAATATTAGCGAGTATGAGATCGTATTTTTCTCCTGCAACTGTCAATATATCGCCTTGTCTCACATTGATATTACAATTATTGACAAGGCAATTTTCAATTGTGTTAATGCAGGCCCACTCATCAATGTCAACAGCACTTACTTCTGAAGCTCCTTTCATGGAAGAGAGGATGGCAAGTAACCCTGTTCCGCAGCCCATGTCAAGAACCTTCAATCCCTTAACGTCAGTGCCAATCAGTAACTCGGTCATAAGGGCAGTGGTCTGATGGTGTCCGGTACCGAATGACATCTTGGGCTCTATGACAATATCAAAATCAACATTTTGAGGTTTCGGGTGAAAGGGAGCTCTTACTGAACATTTTTCTGCAATAATAACTGGCTGAAAGTTCTTTTCCCATTCTTCGTTCCAGTTAACCCGCTCAATAGGCTTGTTGCTGATCACAATCCCGCTTAAAACCGGCAGATTGTAGATGCCGCAGGCGGTTAATGCTTCATCGGAAAAAAGAGAACTGCTGATATAGGCAGTAACTCCTGTTTGAGTATCAGAGAAACTCTCGTAACCTATATCAGCAAGCAATGCAACAGCAATATCTCTTTTCTCCTGATCAGCGTCAGGAATAATGACTGTCAGTTCTATACAGTTATTATCGTTCATCAGAGCGCCTTGACAATTTTGCAGAACTCATCTTTTGTAAGCGATGCGCCACCTATCAACCCGCCGTCAACATCAGGGTTTGCAAACAACTCTTCAGCGTTTGACGCTTTGCAGCTGCCTCCGTATAGTATGGTCGTATTTTCTGCTACTTTTTTGCCATAACGTTTTTCAATCAGGCTCCTTATGTAATGGTGCATTTCCTGAGCCTGATCCGGAGTTGCTGTTACACCTGTACCGATTGCCCATACTGGTTCATAGGCGATAACAATATTTTGAAAATCTTCTTCTGTGAGCGTAAAAACGCCACTATCGAGTTGTCTCTTGACTATATCAAAATGAATGTTCTTTTCTCTTTCGGCAAGCACTTCCCCACAACAGAAAATGACCTTCAGCTCATTTCTTAATGCTTCGTTTGTTTTTGTCGCGAGCAACGCATCATCTTCTTTGTAAATGGTTCTTCTTTCCGAATGACCAATAATAATATAAGACGCACCTGTACTCTTGATCATTGCAGCTGACACTTCACCGGTATAAGCCCCGGATTTGTGATCGTTGCAGTTCTGTGCACCGGCGCTTACATTCCTGGCTTTAAGAAGTGAAGCCACTCCATGAAGGTGAATAAATGGAGTACACAATATTACCTCGTTGGCATTCAGAGGATTTTCAGTAAAATAACTGTTAATACCGGAGGCAAGCTCTATTCCTTCGTTATAGTCCATGTTCATCTTCCAGTTTCCGGCTACAATTTTCTTTCTCATTAGCTTATTTGAATTATTTATTAGTAATTGGTTAATTCATTTTATGACTCTTTTGTCCAATAAGGTAAACAAAATGCACATATAATCAAAACCATTGATATGGCAAAGGTAACAATTACTCTGCTGGTCCTTTTGTGCTGATTTTCGACAATGAGTCTCTCGGGATTTGAGAACAACTCAGGTGAAGGCAAAGATAAAACTGACCACATAGCCTTGACCACTCCGTTATGAATAAGTACAAAACCCGGATTTGCCCGTATGATGGTTTTGATTGTTGTTTCGTCACAAAACAGAACAGGATACTTTGCCGATATAGTTCGTGCGTTTTCTTTTGATGATGAGGTGAGGGAATAAAACAGGATACTGTTTTTAGTAGCTTCTTCAGCTGCTTTGAACCCTTTGACAAGATTCATGACACTTGCCTTTTCAATCTTGCCGCTTACCATAAACAGTGTATAACCTGGGAATGAAAGGACTACTTTGGTAACATCGTTGCCATCGGAAGTGCTGAGTGAAAAATCATGTATAGGAGGCACAAAGCCTTTCTCAATCAATACAGATTGCTGATCAACAAACTTCCATGTTGTGTCGCTGGCAGGATAATCATTGATTGTGAATAGCTTCTTTTCACCATTTTTTTCATATACAAACCTGATATTGTACCTGTCTGTCGGTGCTCCCGGAGGAACAGCCATCGCTCTATTGATGTCAGTCCCTGTTTTATAAGCTCTGAAATCAATCAGTGGAAGATACAATATGTTTGTTGCAATGAAGGTCCAGAATAATAATAAAAAAAGAGTTACAGCAGCTATTCCTGTTTGTCTTTTAAGAGACCTGCCTGTATCTTTTCTTCTTATGAATATAAATAATACAACAAGAGATAAAACAACGTTCTTATCAAATGTTTGCCAGTTTGTCAAATGTATTGCATCGCCAAAGCATCCGCAGTCAGACACCGGGTTATATATAGCAAGATATAATGTCAGGGGTGTGAATATGAGCATAAATAGGGCTGCAAACCATGATGCAGTTTTAATGCACGATCCCGATATCAGCATAATCCCGGTAATGAACTCAGCTGAGCATAAAAGGATTGAAATGACCAATGAAAGCGTATCGGACGGGGCAGCACCAAAATTAAACAGATAATCAGATACTTTGTAGGCTGTGCCCAACGGGTCAATACCTTTTACAAAGCCCGAGAATATAAAAACTAATCCGGCCAGTATCCTTAATATATTTGTCAGAAGTTTCATCAGAGGATCATCTTTTCTTTTAGTTTGCCAATCACAAGTTTAAATATCTCGTTGGGAGGTAACATGCCTTCAGATGAGTCGCTGCAGTTTATTACCTGTAGTTTATCATCCGTTTCTGCTACAGATAGATAAGTCTCTCTGACTCTCGACTGAAACTCCAGACTGCTTTCATGTATATCACGGCTTCCCAAAAGATAGGATCTGTCATCGCCCTGTCTTACAGTGGTCAGTTTTTTTTCAGTGAAGTGAAATGGGACATCGAGGAAAATGTTTATATCAGGGCGTGGAATTCCAAAGTGAGCAAACTCCAGGTTAAGTATCCATTTACGCAGGTTTATTGCATCATCCCTGTTTTTAAGTTTAGCACACTGATAGGCTATATTGGAATATGTATATCTGTCAAGCACAACATAATCAC
>JGI20214J51650_10000522_pt1 | contig 23780 bp, 23 predicted proteins | sample WetSurMetagenome_FD_51650 | JGI IMG/M metagenome (IMG submission 51650) | reverse complement strand
CCCGCCGGCCACCGGCGGCACCTGCTGCGGCGGGCGCGACTGACGCGCCGGCGGGGCCTTCAGCGCGCNGGCAGCGGCCGCGGNACGCCNTGGGNGTCGATCGCGACGTAGGTCAGCGTCGCCTCGGTGACCTTCACCACCTGCGGCTGCTCGGGGTTGCGCTCGGCGTAGACCTCGACCTCGACCGTCACCGACGTGTTGCCCACGCGCGTGACGCGGGCGTAGAAGCTGAGCAGGTCGCCGACCGAGACCGGTTGCTTGAACAGGAACTGGTTCACCGCGACAGTGGCGATGCGCCCGCGCGCGATGCGCGCCGGTAGCACCGCGCCGGCGAGGTCGACCTGGGCCATGATCCAGCCGCCGAAGATGTCGCCGTTGGCGTTCGCATCTGCTGGCATCGGCATCACGCGCAGCACCAGCTCACGCCCGCCGGACAGGGCGTTCGGGCCGCCCAGGGGCTGAAAGCGCGGATCGGGTTCGGTCATCGGGGTCGTTCCGGTGGCGCGGCGACAATGGCCGCATGTTCGAAGACACCACTGTAGCCGCTGCGCCGCGCGGCGCCGCACGCTGATGCGCGCGCAAGCGCGCACGCTGCCGGCGCTGCCGGCCGCTGACGAGCCCGGCGCCGCGCGCTCCGACTGGCACACGCTGGCCAAGCTGCTGCCCTACCTCTGGCGCTACCGCTGGCGCGTCGGCATCGCCCTGCTGTTCCTGATTGGCGCGAAGGTCGCCAATGTCGGCGTGCCACTGCTGCTGAAGAAGCTAGTCGATGCGCTGTCGATCAAGCCCGGCGATCCGCAGGCGCTGCTCGTCGTGCCGGTCGGGCTGGTGGTGGCGTACGGAATGCTGCGGCTGTCGACCTCGCTTTTCACCGAGTTGCGCGAACTGACCTTTGCGAAGGCCACCGAGGGCACGGCGCGCACGATCTCGCTCCAGGTCTTTCGCCACCTGCACGCGCTCAGCCTGCGCTTCCACCTAGAGCGCCAGACCGGCGGCATGACCCGCGACATCGAACGCGGCACGCGCGCGGTGCATTCGCTGATCTCGTACTCGATCTACAGCATCTTCCCGACGCTGATCGAGGTCTCGCTGGTGCTGACGCTACTGGCGGTGAAATTCGACGTCTGGTTCGCTGGCATCACGATCGTCGCGCTCGTGTTCTACATCGGCTTCACGATCAGCGTCACCGAGTGGCGCACGCAGTTCCGCAAGCAGATGAACGAGATCGACTCGACCGCGAACTCGCGCGCGATCGACGCCTTGCTCAACTACGAGACCGTCAAGTACTTCAACAACGAGGACTTCGAGGCCCGGCGCTACGACGAGAACCTCGAGAAGCTGCGCCGCGCCGCGCTCAAGAGCCAGAGCACGCTGAGCCTGCTCAATGCCGGTCAGCAGATGATCATCGCGATCGCGCTGGTGACGATGCTCTGGCGCGCCACCGTAGGCGTCGCCGCGGGGCGGCTGACGCTGGGCGACCTGGTGATGATCAACGCCTTCATGATCCAGCTCTACATCCCGCTCAATTTCCTGGGCGTGATCTACCGAGAGCTCAAGCAGTCGCTGACCGACCTGGACAAGATGTTCCAGCTGCTCGGCAAGAACCGCGAGGTCGACGACCGNCCCGGCGCGCAGCCGCTGCGCGTGACAGAGGGTCACGTGCGCTTCGAGCACGTGGGCTTCGCCTACGAGGCGGGTTCGGGCGCGGGTGTGCAGGGCCCGAACGCGCCCGCCGGAGGCCGCGAACGAAGTGAGCTCGGGGCCGGTGGAAGGCCAATCCTGTACGACGTGAGCTTCGAGATCCCGCCCGGCAAGACGGTGGCGGTGGTCGGCCCGTCGGGCGCGGGCAAGAGCACGCTGGCGCGGCTGCTCTACCGCTTCTACGACATCGGTTGCGGGGCGATCACGATCGACGGCCAGGACATCCGCAGCGTCACGCAGGCCAGCCTGCGCGCGTCGATCGGCATCGTGCCGCAGGACACGGTGCTGTTCAACGATACGGTCGAATACAACATCGCCTACGGCCGGCCCGGCGCGACCCGCGCCGACGTCGAGGCGGTCGCGCGCGCCGCACACATCCACGATTTCGTTGCCGCGACGCCCAAGGGCTACGCGACGATGGTCGGCGAGCGCGGACTCAAGCTCAGCGGCGGCGAGAAGCAGCGCGTCGCGATCGCGCGCACGCTGCTCAAGAACCCGCCGATCCTGATCTTCGACGAGGCGACCTCGGCGCTCGATTCGGCCAACGAGCGCGCGATCCAGGCCGAACTGCGCCGGCTCTCGCAGGGCAAGACCGCGCTCGTGATCGCGCACCGCCTGAGCACGGTGGTCGACGCGCACGAGATCATCGTGCTCGAGGCGGGCCGCGTCGTCGAACGCGGGCCACATGCCGAGCTGCTCGGCCGCGGCGGGCGCTACGCCGAGATGTGGCGGCTGCAGCAGAGCGGGCACGACGCTTGACCCTAAACTGCGGCGCGTGGAAACCAAGTGGCTCGAAGACTTCGTGAGCCTGGCCGAGACGCGCAGCTTCTCGCGCTCGGCNCAGTTGCGCCATGTCACGCAGCCGGCGTTCTCGCGCCGGATCCAGGCCCTCGAGGCCTGGACCGGCATCGACCTCGTCGACCGCAGCTCCTACCCGACGCGGCTGACGCCGGCCGGCGAGACCTTCCATGCGCAGGCGCTGGAAGTGCTTGGCGCGCTGCAGGCGGCGCGCAACATGATGCGCTCGCACCAGGCGGCGGGGCAGGACATGATCGAGTTCGCGGTGCCGCACACGCTCGCGTTCACCTTTTTCCCGCACTGGCTGATGGACCTGCGCCAGCGTTTCGGTGCGCTCAAGTGCAGGCTTACCGCGCTCAACGTGCACGACGCCGTGCTCCGCCTGACCGAGGGCGGCTGTGACCTGCTGATCGCCTACCACCACCCGTCGCAGCCGCTGCAGCTCGCGCCCGAGCGCTACGAGATGCTCAGCCTGGGCAGCGAGACTCTGGCCCCGTACGCGAAGGCCGACGCCGACGGCGCGCCGCTCTTCCGCCTGCCCGGCCGCGCCGGCGAGCGCGTGCCGTTCCTGAGCTACGCGTCGGGCGCCTATATGGCGCGTCTGGTCGAGCTGATCCTGAAGCAGGCAAGCGTGCCGGCGGCGCTGGATTCGATCTACGAAACCGACATGGCCGAAGGCCTCAAGGCGATGGCGCTCGAAGGCCACGGCCTAGCCTTCCTGCCCGTCAGCTCGGTGCGCAAGGAACTGCGCTCGCGCCGGCTGGTGCCGGCCGCACCCTCCGGCAGCTTCGAGCTGACGATGGAAGTGCGCGCCTACCGCGAGCGACCCGAGGTGGTGCGCCACAGCAAGCCGGGTGCGATTGCGCTCTGGGACTTCCTCAACCGGTCCTGAGCGTCCCAAGGCCGGCCGACGCCGGCCGTCTCGCGCGGGGATCGAGAAAGCAGGCGAAGCCGAACTTCCTCGAGGGCGCGGGCTTCTACCGGGATAACGCTCATATCTTGTTCCGTAGAATCAGAACTGGCTGTTGCGCCGGAATTCGACGGAGAGATCATCATGAAGAAGACCTTGCTTTTCGCGGCCGTGCTGCTCGCGTTCGGTGTCCAAGCCCAGGCCGACACGCTGGCCAAGATCAAGGCGAGCGGCGCCGTCACTATGGGCGTGCGCGAATCGTCTGGCGCGCTGTCGTATACGCTCGGTGACGGCAAGTTCGCCGGCTTCCACGTCGAGATCTGCGAGCACGTGCTGGCCGACGTGCGCAAGCAGCTCGGACTGGCCAAGCTCGACGTCAAGTACCAGCCGGTGACCTCGCAGAACCGGATTCCGCTCGTCGCCAACGGCACCGTCGACATCGAATGCGGCTCGACGACGAACAACGCGGCGCGCCAGAAGGACGTCGCGTTCGCCGTCACCACTTACGTCGAGGAGGTGCGCATCGCGGTCAAGGCCGACTCCGGCATCACGTCGATCGCCCAACTGGGCGGCAAGACGGTGGCGACGACGACCGGCACGACCTCGGTGCAGCTGCTGCGCAAGAACGAGCGCGCACGCGGCATCGACTTCAAGGAGTTGTTTGGCAAGGACCACGCCGACAGCTTCCTGCTGCTCGAGTCGGGTCGGGCAGACGCCTTCGTGATGGACGGCCAGATCCTGGCCGGCAACATCGCGAAGGCGAAGAACCCGACGGCGTTCAGGATCGTCGGCGAGCCGTTGTCGGTGGAGCCGATCGCGATCATGGTGCGCAAGGACGACCTGGCGTTCAAGAAGGCGGTCGACGACAGCATCGTCGCGATGATGAAGTCGGGCGAGATCGCCCGGCTCTACGACAAGTGGTTCCTGCAGCCGATCCCGCCGACCAACACGCGCGTCGGCCTGGCGCTGAGCGAAGCGACCAAGGACGCCTGGGCGCACCCGAACGACAAGCCGGTCGAGGACTACGCGCAGAAGTAGCCGCTCGCCGACGGCCGGGGCGGGGTCCGATCGCCGGGCCCACCTAGGCCTTACTCTCGAAGGAGATGCGTCTTGGCCTGGGACTGGCAGATCTTCTGCAAGGAGACGACCAGCGGCGTGCAGGTCACCGGCTGCTTCGGCCGCGGCGGCGACATCACCTACCTCGACTGGCTGCTTTCGTCCTGGGGCTGGACGATGGCGGTCGCGCTGCTCGGGCTGCTCGTCGCGCTGGTCTTCGGCACGCTGGTAGGCATCGCGCGTACCACGCCCGACCGGCGCCTGGTCTTCCTGGGCAACGCCTGGACCGAGCTGTTCCGCAACGTCCCGCTATTGGTCCAGATCTTTCTCTGGTACCACGTGCTGCCGTCGCTGTTCCTGCCGCTGCGCGCGCTGCCCGGCTTGGTGCTCGTGGTGTTCGCGCTCGGGTTCTTCACGTCGGCGCGTATCTCCGAGCAGGTGAAGGCGGGAATCCAGAGCCTGCCGCGCGGCCAGCGCGACGCGGGCCTCGCGATGGGGCTCACGCTGGTGCAGACCTATCGACACGTGCTGCTGCCGCGGGCGTTCCGGATCATCGTGCCGCCGCTCACGAGCGAGGCGATGAACATCGTCAAGAACTCCTCGGTCGCGTTCGCGGTGAGCATCGCCGAGCTCACCATGTTCGCGCTCCAGGCGGGCGAGGAGACCGGGCAGAACATCCAGATGTACCTCGCGGTGACGATGCTGTATTTCGTCTCGGCGTTCGCGATCAACCGCGGCATGCTCGTCGTCGAGAACCGCGTACGCGTGCCCGGAATGATCGGCGCCCGGTGATGGACCTGGACTTCGGCTTCCTGACCTGGGGTGTGGTCCAGAGCTTCGTCCTCAAGGGCCTGGTGTTCTCGGTCCAGCTCACGGTCGTCGCGATGGTCGGTGGCATCGCGCTGGGCACGTTGCTCGCCCTGATGCGGCTGTCGGACAAGCGCGGGCTCGTGATCGCAGCCGCGGCCTACGTGAACACGATGCGCTCTATCCCGCTCGTGATGGTGATCCTGTGGTTCTTCCTGCTCATCCCGCTGCTGCTCGGCCGGCCGCTGGGCGCCGAGCTTTCGGCGGGTGTGACCTTTACGCTGTTCGAGGCCGCGTACTACTCGGAGATCATGCGCGCCGGCATCCAGAGCGTGCCGCGCGGCCAGGTGCACGCCGGCTTTGCGGTGGGCATGAGCTACGCGCAGACGATGCGGCTGATCGTGCTGCCGCAGGCCTTTCGCAACATGCTGCCGGTGCTGCTGACGCAGACCATCATCTTGTTCCAGGACACCTCGCTGGTCTACGCGATCGGTGCCTACGATCTGCTCAAAGGCTTCGAGATCGCGGGCAAGAATTTCAATCGCCCTGTCGAGACCTACCTCGTCGCTGCCATCGTCTATTTCGTGATCTGCTTTTCGCTGAGCCTGCTGGTGCGCCGGCTGCAGGCCAGAATCGCGATCATCCGCTAGGGTTCCTCCGATGATCGACATCCGCAACGTCAGCAAGTGGTACGGTAGCTTCCAGGTCCTGACCGACTGCACGACGCGCATCGGCAAAGGCGAGGTCGTCGTCGTCTGCGGGCCCTCGGGTTCGGGCAAGAGCACGCTGATCAAGACCGTCAATGCGCTCGAGCCGTTCCAGCATGGGGACATCGTCGTCGATGGCATCAGCATCGCCGACCCGAAGACGAACCTGCCTCGCCTTCGCGCCCGCGTCGGCATGGTGTTCCAGCACTTCGAGCTGTTTCCGCACCTGAGCGTGACCGAGAACCTGACGCTGGCGCAGGTCAAGGTGCTCGGCCGCAACCAGGCTGACGCGCTCGAGCGCGGGCTGAAAATGCTCGACCGCGTCGGGCTGATGGCGCACAAGGACAAGTTCCCGGGCCAGCTTTCCGGCGGCCAGCAGCAGCGCGTGGCGATCGCGCGCGCGCTGAGCATGGACCCGATCGTGATGCTGTTCGACGAGCCGACCTCGGCGCTCGACCCCGAGATGGTCGGCGAGGTGCTCGACGTGATGGTCGGGCTCGCGCAGGAGGGCATGACGATGATGGTCGTCACGCACGAGATGGGCTTCGCGAAGAAGGTCAGCCACCGCGTGATCTTCATGGACGCTGGCCGCATCGTCGAGGACTGCGCGAAGAGCGACTTCTTCGGCGACCCCGCCGCGCGCACGCCGCGCGCACGCGAGTTCCTGTCCAAGATCCTGCAGCACTGACAGCCTCGAGAGGGCGGCCACCTGCAGGCCTGTCGCCCGCCCAACCCTGCAATGGGACAATCGCGCCCATGGCCGAGACGCTGACGATCACCCGCCCGGACGACTGGCACCTGCACCTGCGCGACGGCGCGGCCCTCGCCGCCGTGCTGCCGTTCACCGCGCACCAGTTCGCGCGCGCGATCGTGATGCCCAATCTGCGCCCGCCAGTGACGACGACGGCCCAGGCGCTGGCCTACCGCGAACGCATCGCGGCCGCGCTGCCGACCGACGCGGCGTTCGAGCCGCTGATGACGCTGTACCTCACCGACAACACGCCTCCCGACGAGATCCGGCGCGCGAAGGCGGCCGGCATCGTCGCCGCCAAGCTCTACCCGGCCGGCGCGACGACGAACAGCGACGCCGGCGTCAGCGACCTGCGGCGCTGCCGTGCGACGCTCGAGGCGATGCAGCGCGAGGGCCTGCTGCTGCTCGTGCACGGCGAGGTCACCGATCCAGAGGTCGATGTCTTCGATCGCGAGGCGGTGTTCATAGAACGCGTGCTGCAGCCGCTGCGTCGCGACTTCCCCGCGCTGAAGGTGGTGTTCGAGCACATCACGACCCAGGACGCCGCCGACTACGTGGCCGGCAGCGACGCGCACACCGCGGCGACGATCACCGCGCACCATCTGCTGTACAGCCGCAACGCGCTCTTCGTCGGCGGCCTGCGGCCGCATTACTACTGCCTGCCGGTGCTCAAGCGCGAGCGACACCGGCGCGCGCTCGTCGCCGCCGCGACCTCGGGATCGGACAAGTTCTTCCTCGGCACCGACAGCGCGCCGCACGCGGCGGCGATGAAGGAACAGTCGGTCTGCGGCGCCGGCTGCTTCACCGCCCCGGCGGCGCTGGAACTGTACGCCGAGGCCTTCGACGCGGCCGGCGCGCTCGACCGGCTCGAGGGCTTCGCCAGCTTCCACGGCGCCGACTTCTACGGCCTGCCGCGCAACCGCGACCACGTGAGCCTGCGCCGCGAACCCTGGGCCCTGCCCGAGACGCTGCCCTTCGGCGACGCGCTCATCAAGCCGCTGCGCGGCGGTGAAACCCTGCACTGGAAACTGCAACCATGAAGCCCCCAAGCTCACTTCGCTCGCGCCCCCTCGAGGGGGAGGCCGATGCCCTTCGGGCGGCCGGACGGGCATCGACATGAGCACCGAACGCGTGATGCTCCTCATCGATGCGGACAACGTCTCGGTCGACGTGATGGAGCAGGCGGTCAAGCTGCTGCTCAACCAGCATGGCGCGCTGCACGTGCGCCGCGCCTATTGCACCGCAGAGAGCGCGGTCAAGCACCAGGCGATATTCAAGCGGCTGTCGATCAAGCCGATGGTCAACCTTGCTGCCGGCAAGAACTCGACCGACATCGCGATGGCGGTGGATGCGATCGACCTCGTGCTCGCCGAGCGACCCGATGTGGTCGTGATCGCGTCGTCGGACTCCGACTTCGCGCCGCTGGTGGCGCGGCTGCGCGAGAAGGGTTGTGTCGTGCGCGGCATCGGCCAGCGCGGCAAGACCGGGGACGAGACGCAGGACGCCTACGACGATTTCACGGTGCTCGAGCACCACCCCGTCAGCACCGGTGCCACGCGGGCCCCGGCCCGGCGTGCGGCGGCGAAGGTGCCGGCGGCGAGGAAGGTCGCCGCGAAGAAGGCCCCGGCCAAGAAGGCGGCGGCCGTAAAAGCGGTGGCGAAGAAGGCGCCGGCGCGCAAGAGCGCCGCGCGCAAGACCGCGACGGCGGCGGTCGACAGCGTGGTGCCAGTGGTCGCCGTGACCGCACCGGCGATCTCGCCGGCCGCCCGGGTCGAGGCGCCCAGTGCGCTCGCCGCCCGGCCCGAGCCCGTTGAGCGCACCGAGGCCGATCCGGCGCAGTCCGGTCGGCGCGCCGGCGCTTCGGTCGCTGCGGTCCTGGCCTGTCTGCCCGAGCTCGCCGCGGGTCAGGCGCTGGCGCTGAACGTGGCCGTGCAGCGGCTGCGCGAGGCCCAGTTGCTGGGCAAGAACAGCTCGTCGCTGAAGCTGTTCTCGCAGCTGACGGACCGCTTCGAGCTGCTGCCGCCGGACAAGCCGTCGCAGGTGCGGCTGCGGCGCTGACCCAAGCCCCTTTGCGCCCCGGGCCCGACAGCGGCCGGGGCTTGAACCGGGGCGCGCCGCCCTAACATCCGCGCTGTCTGTATCTCGAGGGCGTCGTCGCCGACGCCATGACCATGAAGCGCGTGCTGCTGTTCGTCGTGACCAACCTGGCCGTCATGCTGGTGCTGGGTGTCGTCGCCAACCTGCTCGGCGTCAACCGCTTCCTGAGCGCGAACGGGCTGAACCTGGGCCAGTTGCTCGGCTTCGCGCTCGTGTTCGGCTTCGGCGGCGCGATCATTTCGCTGTTGATGAGCAAGCCGATCGCAAAATGGAGCACCGGCGCGGCGGTGATCAACGACTCGACCGACCCGACGCACCGCTGGATCGTCGGCGCGGTGCAACGCTTCGCGCAGAAGGCCGGCATCGGCATGCCCGAGGTCGCGATCTTCGAAGGAGAACCGAACGCGTTCGCGACGGGTGCGTTCCGCAACTCGGCGCTTGTCGCCGTCTCAACCGGTTTGTTGCGCAACATGAGTCGCGATGAGGTCGAGGCCGTGATCGGCCACGAGATCAGCCATGTCGCGAATGGCGACATGGTGACGATGACGCTGATCCAGGGCGTGATGAACACCTTCGTCGTCTTCCTGTCGCGCGTGATCGGCTACTTCGTCGACAAGGTCGTGCTGCGCAACGACCGCGACGGCCCAGGCGTCGGCTACTACATCACGACGGTCGTGCTCGACATCGCGCTGGGTGTGCTCGCAGCGATCGTCGTCGCCGCGTTCTCGCGCCACCGCGAGTACCGCGCCGATGCCGGTGCAGCGGCACTGATGGGCAGCAAGCTGCCGATGATCAATGCGCTCGCGCGCCTGGGCGGGCTGGACCCGGGCCAGCTACCGCAGTCAGTGGCGACAATGGGCATCAACAGCCGGCCGAGCGGACTGATGGCGATGTTCGCGAGCCACCCGCCGATCGAGGATCGGATCCGCGCGTTGCGGCAGGACTGATCGGGCGCCGGGCCGTCCGAGCGGACGGCATACTCATGCGCATGTCGGTGTCGCGCGTCGTCTGGGCTCTGGGGGTGCTGATCGCGTTCGGCGCAGGTATGGCGCTCGCGCTGTACTGGGCACCGCGCACCGTCAGCATCCCGGCCGCGGCGCAGCCGGCCGCGTCGGCGCCGCGGCCTTTCGTCGCGCCGCCGGCCGAGGCCGCGCGGCGCGTGCCGGGGCGGCGCCTCGTGGCCGGCATCTGATGCCCTCGGCCCGCAGGTCAGCCGGGCAAGAAGCCTTCGATCGAGAGGTAACGCTCGCCGGTGTCGTAGTTGAAGCCGAGCACGCGGCTGCCTGCGGGCAGTTCGGGCAGCTTCTGTGCGATCGCGGCCAGCGTCGCACCGCTGGAGATGCCGACGAGCAGCCCTTCCTCGCGCGCGCTGCGACGCGCCATCTCGCGTGCCGCCTCGGCCTCAACCAGAATCACGCCGTCGAGCAGATCGACCTGCAGGTTGGCCGGAATGAAGCCCGCGCCGATGCCCTGGATCGGGTGCGGCGCGGGCGCGCCACCGCTGATCACCGGGCTGGCCGTTGGCTCGACCGCATAGACCTTCAGGCGCGGCCAGCGCGGCTTGAGCACGCGCGCGATACCCGTGATGTGGCCGCCTGTACCGACGCCGGTGACGATCGCGTCCAGGCCCTCGGGAAAGTCGGCCGCGATCTCCTCAGCCGTCGTGCGCACGTGGACCTCGACGTTGGCCGGGTTCTCGAACTGCTGCGGCATCCACGCGCCCGGCGTCGCAGCGACGATCTCCCGCGCGCGTGCGATGGAGCCCTTCATGCCTTGCTCACGCGGCGTGAGCTCGAAGCGCGCGCCATAGGCGAGCATCAGGCGCCGGCGTTCGACGCTCATGCTGTCGGGCATCACTAGGATCAGCGCATAGCCCTTCACTGCGGCGACCATCGCAAGGCCGATGCCGGTGTTGCCCGAGGTCGGCTCGACGATCGTGCCGCCGGCCTTGAGCGCGCCGCTGCGCTCGGCGGCCTCGACCATCGCCAGTGCGATGCGGTCCTTGATTGAGCCGCCCGGGTTGGTGCGCTCGGACTTGATCCAGACCTCATGGCCGGCACCGAACAGGCGCTGAATGCGAACATGGGGTGTATTGCCGATGGTGGCGAGAACGTTGTCGGCTTTCATGCGGGGTCTCCGAAGATAATGGCGACGTGAAGCGGGCCAGACCGCCGCCGGTGCGAGCGTGGAAACACGGCACGGGAGGAAGGTCCGGACTGCAGAGGGCAGCGTAGCAGCTAACGGCTGTCCACCGCGAGGTGAGGATCAGAGCAACAGAGACGAGTCGGTGTCGGGGTTCCCGCGCCGGGTGCTCTGCGAGGAGCCGGTGCAAGCCGGTTGCCGGGTGGCGCAGGCCGCCCGGCCACGGCGCGAGCCGCGACCGAGCAGCCACCCGATGCGGGGCCAAAGCCCCGCATCGGGTGAAACGGGCAATCTCTACGCGCAGCAATACCAAGTAGGCCGGCGATGATGCGGCCCGCAGAGCCGGCGGGTAGGTAGCACCGAGCCGGTGGGCGACCACCGGCCCAGAGGAATGGCGGTCACACCGCGGCGTCGCAAGAGGCCGCGGCGCACAGAATCCGGCCTATCGGCCCACTTCACACTTTTTCGTCCGTGGCCGCGATCAGGCTTCGAGCGCGGCCACGTCGGCCGTCAGGCGAACGACGGTTTCGTTGCTGCTGCGCAGCAGGTTGCGCAGCAGCTGCAGCATCAAGCCGGAGCGCTCGACCTCGAGCCGGCCCAGCGCGGCGACGCTCAGCACGTGGCATTCGCAGGGCGTGTCGGCGCGGATGTCGGCCGAGCGCTTGCCGCCGGCGAGCAGCGCCGCCTCGCCGAAGGTCATGCCGGCGCTCAGCGTGGAGAGCCGCCGCTGACCGCCCTGCGCGAGCGCGATCACCACGCTGACCTCGCCGCTCAGCAGCAGGTACAGCGCGTTGGCCGGGTCGCCGCGGCGCACGATCGTCGTGCCGGGCTCGTCGTGGCGGCGCTCGCCGGCGGCCTCGAGCGCGGCGATGTCCTCGGCGCTGGCGCCGAAGCACAAGGGGTGTTCGGCCAGACCCGGGCAGGCGGGCCGCTCGAGCGCCGGTGCGTGACGCGCCAGCAGTGCGCGCTCGCACCATTCGAGGCCCAGGTCGAGCTGCGGCTGGAAGCTGACCGCACCGGCGCAGCGAGGCTCGAGCTCGGCCGCGAACGAGGACAGCAAGCCGTCGCGCCGCACGCGCGTGAACACGAGTTGCTGGCCGCGCACCGAGCAGGCATCGACGAGCGCGGCTAGCAGGCGTGTTGCCGCGGCGTCGGCCTGGGTCACGCGCTTGAAGTCGAGCACGGCGAAGTCCAGCGCCGGGCCGGCGTCGACGACCGCGCGCAGCACCGGCTCGAGGGTGGCGAAGCGCAAGTCGCCCTGAAGCTCGAACACCAGGGTGCCGGCACCGTGTGCGTCGAGCACGCGCGCCTCGTGCGCGCCGCGGCGCCGCTTCGAGCGCATCTCGGCCAGCGTGTAGCGTGCGCGCACGGTTGACGACGCCGCCCGCGGTGGCCGCAGGAAGTGCAGCCCGAGCTCGCGAGAGAGTGCCTCGCAGACCTGGACCCCGCGCACGCTGTTGCCGCGGTCGTCGAGCGCGGGCGAGAACACGCCCACTCCGAGCTGGCCCGGCAGCACCGCGACGATGCCGCCGCCGACGCCGCTCTTGGCTGGCATGCCGACGCGGTACACCCATTCGCCGGTGAAGTCGTAGACGCCGCAGGTGGTCATCACGCTGAGGATCGGTCCGACGGCCTCGGCGTCGACCGCGCGTTCGCCGCTGACCGGGTGGATGCCGCCGTTGGCCAGCGTCGCACCGATCAGTGCGAGGTCGCGGCAGTCGATGCGCACCGAACATTGCTTGAAGTACAGGTCGAGCGCCGCCTCCGGATCATCGCTCAGGATGTCGTAGTTGCGCAGCAGGTGGCCGATGGCGCGGTTGCGGTGACCGGTGGCGCGCTCGGACTCGAACACCGCCTCATCGATGTCCAGCGGACGCCCGGCATAGGCCGACAGCGCGCCGAGCACGCGCGCCAGTCGATCGGCCGGCGTGGCGCCGCCGACGAGTGAGCTGGTCGCGATCGCTCCGGCGTTGATCATCGGGTTCAGCGGTCGGCCGCTGCCCGGCTCGAGGCTGATCGAGTTGAAGGCCTCGCCCGAGGGTTCGACGCCGACCGCCCGGCGCACGCGCTCGGCGCCGCGGTCCTCGAGCGCAATGCCGTAGACCAACGGTTTCGAGATCGACTGGATCGTGAACGGCTGGCAGGTGTCGCCGACTTCGTAGACCCGGCCATCGACGGTGGCGACGACGATGCCAAACCAGGACGGGTCGGCGCGCGCCAGTTCGGGGATGTAGGTCGCGACCCGGCCCTGGTCCAGCGCCGCGAAGCGCCGGTGCAGGCCTTCCAGGAAGCGCTGGATCGGTGACGCCGGCACGCTGCACAGTTCTGAGGGTGTCATGCTCAACCTATCGCAAGTTTCGTGCGCGCCGATAGACTCGCGGGTCTTGCCGAACCGATGAACCCCGACGCCCAGTCCCTCTGGCGCGGCCCGCGCTGGACGCTGGCTGCGCTGCTCGCCTGCCTGGGCATGCTCGGGCCGTTTTCGATTGACACCTTCCTGCCGGCGTTCTCGGGCATCGCCGCGTCGATCGGCGCGACGCCAGTGCAGATGCAGCAGACGCTGTCGAGCTACCTGTTCGGCTTCGCGCTCATGAACCTGTTCCACGGCGCGCTGTCGGACAGCTTCGGCCGGCGCCCGGTCGTGCTCTGGGGGATGGCACTGTTCACGCTCGCGTCGGTCGGCTGCGCGCTGTCCAACTCGATCGGCTGGCTGGTGCTGTTCCGCGCGTTGCAGGGGATGTCGGCCGGTGCTGGCATCGTTGTCTCGCGCGCGATCATTCGCGACATGTTTCCGCCCGCGGACGCGCAGCGCGTGATGTCGCAGGTGACGATCTACTTCGGCGTTGCGCCGGCGGTCGCGCCGATGGTCGGCGGCTTCCTGTTTGTGCACGCGAACTGGCACTCGATCTTCTGGTTCCTGGCACTCGTCGGCAGCGCGCTGTGGCTGGGCAACTGGCGCCTGCTGCCCGAGACGCTGCACCTCAGCCAGGTGCAGCGCTTCGACGTACCCACGCTGCTGCGCGGTTACTGGAGCATGGTGCGCAGCCCGCGCTTCATGGTGCTGGTACTGGCTAGCGGCGTGCCGTTCAACGGCATGTTCCTCTACGTGCTTTCGGCGCCAGTGTTCCTGGGCCAGCATCTGCACCTGGCGCCGGAGCGCTTCTTCTGGTTCTTCGTGCTCACTATCGGCGGCATCATGGGCGGCGCCTGGCTGTCGGGGCGGCTGGCTGGGCGCATCAAGCCGCGCCACCAGATCCGGCACGGCTTCCTGGTCATGCTCGTCGTCTCGCTCGTCAATGTGACGCTGAACCTGTTCTTCACGCCGCAGGCCTGGTGGGCGCTGCCACCGATCGCGGTGTTTGCCTTCGGCTGGGCGCTCATGGTGCCGGTGGTGACTCTGCTCGTGCTCGACCTGGTACCGGAGCGGCGCGGCATGGCGTCGTCGGTACAGGCCTGCATCGGCAGCCTCGCCAACGCGCTTGTCGCCGGCGTCGTCGCGCCGCTGGTGATGCATTCGACGCTCGCGCTCGCCGTCACGTCGCTGGCGCTCATGTCGGTGGGCATCGTGGCCTGGATCTGGGTCAAGCCGCGCGTCGCCTGAGGGTCGCGCAGCGCTCAAGCGCCGGGCCGCGCGGCCGATATCGAAGGCGGACCCCACAAAGCATGACCGCGCCCCGAATCCTGTTTCTCATTGCCCTGCTCGTGGCGGCCTGGAACGGCCCGTTGGTGCCGGCCGCCCAGGCGGCACGGTCGGACGCCCGCGCATCGCGGCCCGCGCACGCTGCGGCACCGCCGGTGTCCGCCGAGGCCGAGGCCGCGTCGCTGGAGCGGCTGCGCGAACGGCTGGCCGAGAAGCTTGGTGCCACCCCCGCACCCGGCAGCACCGACCCGAACGTGCTGCGCGTGGTGAACAAGCCGGCGGCGCCAGCCTCCGCCGCACGCTGAAGGCGGCTCGCGTCCAGCCTCAGGCGCCGCTGCGCAGGCGGCCGACCAGCAGCAGCGGCCACAGCCACATGCTCGTCAGCCACAGCAACGCGCGCTGCGGCGACAAGGGCCGCGTCTCGTGGCGCGCGACGCGCGCGAACAGCACCCCTGCGCCGGCCAGCACGTAGAGCAGCAGCGCCGAGTAGATCGCGACGCGCAGCGCGTAGCGGTCGGCAACCGCGTCACCTGCCCAGCGGGCGAGCAGGGCCGCCAGCGGCACCGATGCCAGCACGGCCAACCCCACGCCGGCCAAGGCATGGCGCAGCTTCCACAAGGGGTCGTTAGCGTGGGTCAAAGTGGGTCGGCTGTCGTCGGTGTTCGTTGCCATGAGCTAACAAAGCACTTTCATTGCGGCCCTCAAGTCCTTCATTTTTAACGACTTTTTGCGCGCGAAGTGGCCTGAAAGAGTCTTTGTAAGTCCTTGATTTGATTGAACTTTCAGGTCCGGTGCCCATTGACCGGGGTTCCCCGCTCCAGTAAAGTGCAGGAAAGTAGATTTTCGTGGGGTTTCGTGCCTTCTTTTGCTTTCAGGGGTGGTCCGGTACTGACGCTGGACGCGAAGGGGCGGATCACCGTCCCGGCGCGGTATCGCGACGTGCTCGTCTCCACCGTTGCCGGGCAGATGGTGGTGGCGAAGAACCCTGCGGGCTGCCTGACGCTGTACCCGAGGCCGGTCTGGGACGCCTTCGAGGCCGAACTCGCGCGACTGCCGATGAAGTACGAGAGCTGGCGCCGCCTGTACATCGGCAGCGCCACCGACGTCGAGATCGACGCCGCTTCGCGCGTGCTGGTCCCGCCCGAGCTGCGCAGCTGGGCCGGTCTGGAGCGCGAAGTGGTCTTCATGGGCGTCGGCGACAAGTTCGAATTGTGGGACAAGGCCCGCTATGAGGCGGGCGAGGCGCTGGCCATCGCGGGCGGTCTGCCCGAAGAACTGCAGAACAAGGTTCCCGGATGACGGCGTCGCAGTCGGCCCGCACGCACACTACCGTGCTGCTCGCCGAAGCGGTCGACGCGCTGGTCACCCGGCCGGACGGCCTTTACGTGGACGGCACCTTCGGCCGCGGCGGCCATTCGCGCGCGCTGCTCGAGCGGCTCGCGCCCGGCGCGCGCCTGATCGCTTTCGACAAGGACCCCGACGCGGTTGCCGAGGGCGCGCGCATCGCCGACGCGCGCTTCGCGATCCGCCATGCGAGTTTCGCCGAAATGCGCGTCGAGCTGCAGGCGCTGGGCATCGCGCGCGTCGACGGCGTGCTGCTCGACCTGGGCGTCAGCTCGCCGCAGATCGATACCCCCGAGCGCGGTTTCAGCTTCCGCTTCGATGCTCCGCTGGACATGCGCATGGACACGACCCGGGGCGAGACCGCCGCGGACTTTCTCGCTCGGGCCGACGAGCGCACCCTTGCACAGGTGATCCGCGACTATGGGGAAGAACGGTTTGCTGTACCGATTGCAAAGGCGATTGTTGCTCGCCGGCAGGACGGGGCTCCCGTTCGAACCACCGCCGAGCTGTCCGCGCTCGTGGCTCGTGCGGTCCGGACCCGCGAAGCGGGCCAGGACCCGGCCACGCGCACCTTTCAAGCTCTTCGGATTTTCGTCAACGCCGAGCTTGAAGCGCTCGAACAAGGGCTGAACACGGCGCTTGAGCTGCTCGCGCCGGGCGGCCGGCTCGTGGTGATCAGCTTCCATTCACTCGAGGACCGGATCGTCAAGACCTTCATCGCGCGCGAGAGCCGCGACGAATACGACCGCCGTGCGCCGTTCGCGCCGCCGAAGGCGCTGCGCCTGCACGCACTGGCGCGCGTCAAGCCCGGGCCGGCCGAGGTCGGCGCGAACCCGCGCGCGCGCTCGGCGCTGATGCGCGTGGCCGAGCGCATCGAGGCGTCGGCGTGATGAAGGTCAACGCGCTGCTGCTCGTCGCGCTCCTCGCCAGCGCGCTGCTGCTCGTGAAGACCGCCTACGAGGGCCGGCGTCTGTTCGCCGAGCTCGACAAGGCGCGCGCCGACGAACAGCAGCTTGACGTCGACTACAAGCGTCTCGATGCCGAGCGCCAGACGCAGGCCACGCCGCTGCGGGTCGAGCGCGTCGCGCGCGACAAGCTCGGCATGCGCACCGCGACGCCGGCGGTCACCCAGTACGTCGCCGACCCGGCTGCATCGGCCGCGGCCTCGGGAGCGGCGCAATGAGCCGCGTGCCGGGTCGGGGCGCGCGCGGCCGCCCGGCCGCGCCGAGCGTGCGCAGCGTCAACTACGCGACCAGCCCGCTGCTCGCGAGCAAGACGCCGCCCTGGCGCTCGCGCTTCCTGGTCGCGATGGTCGGTGCCGCCTTCCTGGTGCTGCTCGGGCGCGCGGTGTGGGTCCAGATCATCGAGACCGGCTTCTATCAGAAGCAGGGCGACCGGCGCTTCGTGCACACGCTCGAGCTGCCGGCCAGCCGCGGCCGGATCCTCGACCGCAACGGTGTCGTGCTCGCGACCTCGGTGCCGGCGCCGTCGGTCTGGGCGTTGCCCAAGGACTTCGAGGCCGACAGCGCGCAGCGCAAGGCGCTCGCGAAGCTGCTCGGCATGACGCGTGCCGAGCTGCAGACCCGGCTCGACGGCAACCCGAACTTCGTCTGGCTGCGACGCCAGGTCGACGACTCGGTATGGGCGCGCGCGAAGGCGCTCGGCATCAAGGGCCTGTACGAGGTGCGCGAGTTCAAGCGCGAGTACCCCGAGGGCGAGTCCGCGGCTCACGTCGTCGGCTTCACGAACTTCGAGGAGAAGGGCCAGGAGGGGATCGAGCTCGCGTACCAGAAGCAGCTGCAGGGTCGCCCCGGCACGCGCACCGTCGTGAAGGACCGGCTGGGCCGCGTAATAGAAGACGTGGGCGAGCAGGTCGACGCCGTCAACGGCCAGGACATCCAGCTCTCGATCGATTCCAAGGTCCAGTTCTTCGCCTACCAGCGCCTGCGCGACGCGGTCATCGCGCACGGCGCGAAGGGCGGCAGCGCGGTCGTGCTCGACGCGCGCACCGGCGAGGTGCTGGCGATGGCCAACTACCCGAGCTACGACCCTTCGAACCGGCGCAACCTCGAAGGCGGCGTGCTGCGCAACCGCGCCGTGACCGACACGTTCGAGCCGGGCTCGACGATGAAGCCGTTCACCGTCTCGCTTGCGCTGCAGACCCACCTCGTCACGCCCGAGACTCTGATCGACACCGGAAACGGACGCATCACGATCACCGGCTCGACGATTTCGGACTCGCACCCGAACGGCGTGATCAGCGTCGCGCAGGTGATCCAGAAGTCGAGCAACATCGGCACCGTGAAGATGGCGCTGCGCCTGCAGCCACGCCAGATGTGGGACGTCTTCACCGCAGTCGGCATCGGCCAGAAGCCGCAAATCGACTTCCCCGGCGTCGTCACCGGCCGGCTGCGTCCGTACAAGAGCTGGCGCCCGATCGAGCAGGCGACGATGGCCTACGGCTATGGCCTGTCGGTGAGCCTGCTGCAGCTCGCGCACGCCTACACTGTGTTCACGCGCGACGGCGAGGTCATCCCGGTCACGATGCACAAGCTCGACGGCCCGCCCGCGGGCGTGCGCGTCTACACGCCCGAAGTCGCGGCAGAGATGCGCTCGATGCTGCACCTGGTCACGCTGCCCGGTGGCACCGCGACGCAGGCGCAGGCGATCGGCTACTCGGTCGGCGGCAAGACCGGCACCGCGTACAAGCAGGAAGGCAAGGGCTACGACGAGCACAAGTACCGCTCTTGGTTCGTCGGCATCGCACCGATCTCGGACCCACGACTCATTGTCGCGGTGATGGTCGACGAACCGAGCAAGGGCTCGTACTTCGGCGGCGACGTCGCCGGCCCGGTGTTCAGCGAGGTGGTCCAGAACACGCTGCGCATGATGGGCGTGGCGCCAGACATTCCGGTGCAGGACCAGATCGTCGCCCGGACCACGACCCCCGCACGGGAGAGCCCCTAGATGGCGCTCGAACGTCTGACACAGCCCGACGCCGCGATCGCCTGGCTGCGCGCCACCGTGACCGGCACGCTGCGCACCGACAACCGCCAGGTCCGGCCCGGCGACGCCTTCATCGCCTGGCCGGGACATGCCGTCGACGGCCGTGGCTTCGTCGCGCCGGCCTTGAAGGCCGGCGCCGCGGCCTGCCTGGTCGAGGCCGACGGCGCTGAGCGCTTCGAGTTCGACGATGCGCGCATCAAGGCGCTGCCGGCGCTGAAGGCGGCTACTGGCGTCATCGCCGATGCCTGGTTCGACCAGCCGAGCCGGCAACTGCAACTGCTCGCCACCACCGGCACCAACGGCAAGACCTCGACCGCGTGGTGGCTAGCGCAGGCGCTGACGCAGTTGGGCCAGCGCTGCGGAGTGATCGGCACGCTCGGGATCGGTGAGCCGCCGCGGGCGACATCCGCGCCGGCGGCCGAGCCGCCTGCCACGGTCGAGGCCACCGGCCTGACCACGCCCGATCCGGTGACGCTGCAAGCGGCGCTGCGTCATTTCGCCGACGCCGGCTTCGGCGCCTGCGCGGTCGAGGCCTCGTCGATTGGCATCGTCGAGGAACGGCTCGCCGGGACGCGCATCGCCGTCGCGCTGTTCACTAACTTGACCCGCGACCATCTCGACTACCACGGCTCGATGCAGGCCTACGGCGAGGCCAAGCGCCGACTGTTCGCGTGGCCGGGGCTGCGCGCGGCTGTGATCAACGTCGACGACGAATTCGGCGCCGAGCTCGCGGTGCAGGTCGAGGCACAGGCTGAGGCGCCCGAAGTCTGGACGGTCGCGGTCGACGGCGCCGCGCGCCTCGTCGCGCGCGAGCTCCGCTACGAGGACGGAGGCCTCGCGTTCGACGTCGTCGAGGGCGCGCAGCGCGTGCCGCTGCGCAGCGCGCTCATCGGCGCATTCAACGTCGGCAACCTGCTTGTCGTACTCGCCGGGCTGCGCGCGCTTGGCGTGGCGCTGGGCGACGCGGTGGCCTGTGTGCCGGCGCTGACGCCGGTGCCGGGCCGGCTGCAGCGGGTGGCCGGGCGCGACCTCGAGATCGTCGTCGACTACGCGCATACGCCGGACGCGCTCGAAAAGGCGCTGCAGGCGCTGCGCCCGCTCGCCGCGGCGCGCGACGGCCGGCTCTGGTGCGTGTTCGGCTGCGGTGGCAACCGCGATGCGAGCAAGCGCCCGCTGATGGGTGCGATCGCCGCGCAACTGGCCGATCGGGTCGTCGTCACCAGCGACAACCCGCGCGACGAGGCGCCCTGCTTCATCCTCTCGCAGGTCCTCGCCGGCATGGTCGGCTGCGGCCGGGTCGACGTGATCGAGGACCGGCGCGAGGCGATCGCGCATGCGGTGCGTAGTGCCACCGCAGGCGACGTCGTGCTGCTCGCCGGCAAGGGTCACGAGGACTACCAGGAAGTGGCCGGCCGCCGGCTGCCGTTTTCCGATTTGGTCGAGGCGCGGCGCGCGCTCGAAGCGCGTGCACAGGTGATCGCATGATGACGCTGGCCCAAGCCCAGGGGCTGCTGCCCGGTGCGCGGCTCGTCGGCGCCGGCGACACGCGCTTCGAGCGCGTGCACAGCGACACCCGCAGCCTGCGTGCCGGCGATCTGTTCGTCGCGCTGCGCGGCGAGCGCTTCGATGCGCACGAGTTCCTCGGCGCCGCGCGCGCCGCCGGTGCGGTGGCGGCGTTGGCCGAGCGCGGCCTGGGTGCGGAGACGCTGCCCGGGCTGGAGGTCGCTGATTCGCTCGCCGCGCTGCAGCAGCTCAGCGCCGGCTGGCGTGCGCGCTTCACGCTGCCGCTGATCGCGGTGACCGGCAGCAACGGCAAGACCACTGTCACGCAGATGATCGCGGCGATNCTGCGCGCTGCGTTCGGCGACGCTGCGTTCGCGACTTTCGGCAACCTGAACAACCACATCGGCGTGCCGTTGACGCTGCTGCGCCTCCGAGCGATGCACCGCGCCGGCGTCGTCGAGCTCGGCATGAACCACCCGGGCGAAATCGCGCTGCTGGCGGCGTTGGCGCAGCCGACGATCGCGCTCGTCAACAACGCGCAGCGCGAGCACCAAGAGTTCATGGCCAGCGTCGAGGCGGTCGCGCGCGAGAACGGCCAGGCGATCGAGGCGTTGCCGTCGACGGGCAGCGCGGTGTTTCCGGCCGACGACGCCTACGCGCCGCTGTGGCGCGCGCTCGCCGGCGCGCGCCGGGTGCTGAGCTTCGCGCTTGCCGACATGCCCGGCGACGCGGCCGTCGGCGCCACCGCCGACGTCACGGCCGTGGCACGCTGGGTCGGCGACCGCTGGCAGCTCGATCTGCACACGCCGGTCGGCCGCGTCACGACCGAGCTGCGCATGGCGGGCCGCCACAACGCGAGGAACGCGCTCGCCGCCGCCGCCTGCGCGCTCGCCGCCGGCGCATCGCTCGATGCGGTGGCGCAGGGCCTGGCGGCGTTCGAGCCGGTCGCCGGCCGCTCGCAGCTGACGCGGCTGCGCCGTTGCGGGCGCGAGCTCACGCTTGTCGACGACAGCTACAACGCGAACCCCGATTCAGTGCTCGCCGCGGTCGAGCTGCTCGCCGCGCTGCCCGCCCCGCGATGGCTCGTGCTCGGCGACATGGGCGAGGTCGGCAGCCGCGGCCCGGCCTTCCACGCCGAGGTCGGCGCGCGCGCGCGCGAGGCCGGCATCGAGACCGTCTGGACCGCCGGCACGCTCTCGGCCGCGGCCGGAGCGACGCGCCATTTCGACACCGTCGCCGCGCTCGTCGCGGCGCTGGCCGAGGCGCCACCGGCGGCCTCGGTGCTCGTCAAGGGATCACGCTTCATGGCGATGGAACAGGTCGTCCAAGCCCTTCGCAAAGGATCCGCCTGATGCTGCTCGCCCTCAGCCAGCTGCTGACCTCGCTCTACCCCGAACAGCTCGGGTTCCTGCGCGTGTTCCAGTACCTGACCTTCCGTGCCGTGCTCGCCGCGATGACCTCGCTGCTCATCGGCCTGGCGTTCGGCCCCTGGGTCATCCGCCGCCTGACCGAGATGAAGATCGGCCAGCCGATCCGCAGCTACGGCGTGCACACGCACCTCGACAAGCGCGGCACGCCGACGATGGGCGGCGTGCTCGTGCTGATCGGCATCGGCGTCTCGACGCTGCTGTGGTTCGACTGGACGAACCGCTTCGTCTGGATCGTGCTGGTGGTGACCTTCGGCTTCGGCACCATTGGCTGGGTCGACGACTGGCGCAAGGTCGTGCGCAAGGACCCCGAGGGCATGCGCTCGCGCGAGAAGTTCTTCTGGATGTCGCTGATCGGCCTCGTCGCCGCGCTCTACCTCGCGTTCAGTGTCTCCGAGACCTCGAACCTGCGCGTCGCCGAGCTGTTCCTGCGCTGGGTCGGCAGTGGCTTTTCGAACGACTTGCCGCCCAAGGCAGACCTGATGGTGCCGTTCTTCAAGACGGTGAGCTATCCGCTCGGCGTGTTCGGCTTCATTGCGCTGAGCTGGTTCGTCATCGTCGGCGCAAGCAACGCCGTCAACTTCACTGACGGGCTCGACGGGCTGGCGATCATGCCAGTGGTGATGGTTGGCAGCGCCCTGGGCGTGTTCGCCTACGTCACCGGCAACGCGGTGTTCAGCCGCTATCTGCTGTTCCCGCACATCCCGGGCGCGGGCGAACTGCTCGTCTTCTGCTCCGCGATGGCAGGCGCCGGGTTGGCCTTCCTGTGGTTCAACGCGAACCCGGCGCAGGTCTTCATGGGCGACGTTGGCGCGCTCGCGCTCGGCGGCGCGCTCGGCACGATCGCGGTGATCACGCGCCAGGAGATCGTGCTCGGCATCATGGGCGGGATCTTCGTCGCCGAGGCGCTGTCGGTGATGATCCAGGTACTCTGGTTCAAGGTCACGAAGCGCCGCTACGGCGTCGGCCGGCGCGTCTTCCTGATGGCGCCGCTGCACCATCACTTCGAGAAGAAGGGCTGGGCCGAGACCCAGGTCGTCGTGCGCTTCTGGATCATCACGATGCTGCTCTGCCTGGTTGGGCTGGCGAGCCTGAAGCTGCGATGAACAACCCCAGCAGTGATTTGACATTGACGGTGCTGATCCTCGGCCTCGGCGACTCGGGGCTGGCGATGGCGCGCTGGTGCACTCGGCGCGGCTTCGCGGTGCGCGTCTGGGACTCGCGCGACGCGCCGCCTGCGGCCGAGGCGCTGCAGGTCGACTGCCCGGCCGCGCAGCGCCTGCGCGGCGAGCTGAGCCCGGCGCTGCTCGACGGTGTGGACCGCGTGCTGAAAAGCCCGGGGCTGTCGCCGCGCGACGCGCGCATCGCGCCGCTGCTGCAGGAGGCGCGCGCGCGTGAGCTGCCGGTGCAGGGTGAGCTCGATCTCTTCGTCGAGGCGCTCGCGGCGCTGAATGCCGAGCGCGGCTACGCGCCTCGGCTGCTCGCGGTGACTGGTACCAACGGCAAGACGACCACCACCGCGATGACCGCGCTGCTGGTCGAGCGCGCCGGCCGCAGCGTCGCGACCGCCGGCAATATCGGGCCGACGATGCTGGACACGCTCGCCGCACGTCTCGACGCTCTGCCCGAGGTCTGGGTGCTCGAGCTGTCGAGCTTCCAGCTCGACGGCGTGAGCGGCTTCGACCCCGACGCCGCGGCGGTGCTCAACCTCACCCAGGACCATCTCGATTGGCATGGCTCGATGGCCGCTTACGCCGCGGCGAAGGCGCGCATCTTCGGCCCGCGCACACTGCGCGTGCTCAACCGCGACGATGCGCAGGTCGATGCGATGGTGCCGGCCGGGCCGGTGCCCGCAAAGGGCAGGGCAAAGGCCGTGGCGCCGGCGCCGGCC
>JGI20214J51650_10000520_pt1 | contig 23824 bp, 24 predicted proteins | sample WetSurMetagenome_FD_51650 | JGI IMG/M metagenome (IMG submission 51650) | reverse complement strand
CAGCCGGAGCGGGGCTTCCCGCCGCACTCTCGATCGCCGTCGGGCTTCTCGGCGGGGCCGCCGGAGCGCTGTCGGACCTCCTCGAGTCGTCCCTCAAGCGCGACTCGGGCCTCAAGGACTCCGGCAGCTTCATCCCGGGACACGGAGGCGTACTCGACAGGATCGACAGCCTGGGCGCCGCGGTGCCCGTCATCTGGGTGATGCTGGCCCTCGCGGGGGTGCCTGCATGAGGGTGGCCGTGCTCGGCTGCACCGGCTCCATCGGCCGCCAGGCCCTGGAGGTCGTCTCCGGATCCGGCGGGCGGCTTGAGGTTCACTCGCTCCTCTGCCGCTCGTCGACGGCGCTGCTCATGGAGCAGGCATCCCGGTTCCCCGGGGCCGTGGCGGCCGTCTCGGGGGAGGGCGCGCTCGAGCGCTGCATCGAGGGAGCCGACATCGTCCTCAACGCCATAACGGGGAGCGCAGGCCTNGCCGCGAGCATGCTCTGCATGGCCATGGACAAGCCGCTCGCCCTCGCCAACAAGGAGAGCCTGGTCATCGGGGGAGAGCTGCTCCGGGGCTTCATATCCCGGGGGCGGGTGATCCCCGTCGACAGCGAGCACAGCACGATCTGGCGGTGCCTGGAGGGCCTTTCCTCGCGCCCCCTGGGCATCACGATCACCGCGAGCGGAGGGGCGCTGAGGGACATGCCCGCGGCAGAGGCCGCGGAGGCGGTTCCCTCGCAGGTGCTGGCGCATCCCACCTGGGACATGGGCCCCCGGATCACAGTCGACTCGGCCACGCTGGTCAACAAGGCCTTCGAGGTCATCGAGGCGCGCTGGCTCTTCCCGGGCATACCCGTGGCCGCAGTGCTGCACCCGCAGAGCATAGTCCACTCGCTCGTCAGGCTTCCGGACGGGTCCTGGTCGGCCCTCCTGGGGGCGCCGGACATGCGGATACCCATACAGTACGCCCTTCTTCACGGCGAGGAGCCGCCGGTCGTGGCATCCGACACTCCGCTCGACTGGCCTTCGCTGGCCTTCGGCAGGATCGATCCCGGGAGGTATCCGGCGTTCGGGCTGGTCTGCNGCGCGGGTGAGGCCGGGATGACCTGGCCGGCCGCGGCGAACGCNGCGGACGAGGCCGCCGTNGAGGCATTCCTCGCGGGCAGGATACGCTTCGGCGGGATAGCGCACGTGATCTCCGAGGTCCTCGGATCGCACGACCCCGTCCCCCTCACCGGGGCCGAGGTCGCAGAGTCTGCGGGAGCCGCGGCGCGGAGGGCTGCCGAGGCCGTTCTCGAGAGGATGTCATGCTGACCATTGCAGCGGTCGTATTCGGGCTCGGAGCGGTCATCTTCGCCCACGAGGCCGGTCATTTCCTGCTTGCCCGGCTCGCGCGCATCCCGGTGGCGCGGTTTTCCATCGGCTTCCCGCCCAGGTTGTTCGGCTTCAAGCTCTGGGGCACCGAGTTCGTGGTGGGAGCCATCCCGCTCGGGGGTTACGTGAAGATGGGGTGGGAGGGCGAGGATCCCCCGGACAGGATCGGGTGGGCCCGCAGGCTGCTGTCGACCGCGGGAGGACCGATCGCCAACGCCATCCTCGCGGTCGGGCTCCTGATCGTGGTCCTCTCTGTCATCGGCCAGGACTATTCGGTCTTCTCCAACATCGTAGGCCCCGGGTCCAACAGCCTGGGTCTCGCCGAGGGAGACACGGTGGTCTCCGTGGGCGGGAACCCCACCCCGGATTTCATCGCCGTCAGCAGGGCCATGCAGGAGGAACCGGGGGGCGTGCTGGTCGCGGGGACCGCCGCAGGACGGATCGAGGTCAGGTATTCGGTTGCGCGCGAGGAGGCTCCCGGCTTCCAGCCCTTCATCGCCCCCGTGATCGGCGAGTGCTTCATAGGCATGCCGGCCTACGAGTCGGGGCTCGAGGAGGGGGACACGCTCATCTCCGTGGACGGCGTCCCGCTCGCGAGCTGGAACGATCTCGTGGTGTCCGTGACGGCCGGGCACGAGATGGAGCTGGTCTACAGCCGGGGCGGCGGAAGGGATACCGTCGTCCTGTCACCGGAGATCGTCGACGGCAGGGCGATGATCGGCGCCACTCCGCTGACCGCGGTCGAGAAGGTGAGGGTCCCGCTCGGGCAGGCCCTGTCCCTGTCGGCGGCGTATGTGGTCGAGTTCGTCGGGACGGTCTACGAGGGGCTGGCGTCGGCCTTCACCCGCCCGAGGGAGTTCGTGGACCAGACCGGGGGCCCGGTCTACATCGCCGAGCTGCTCGGACAGCAGGCCGGCTTCGGCATCGGCAGGCTGCTCCAGACCATGGCGATGATCTCGCTGGCCATCATGGTGTTCAACCTCCTGCCCATCCCCATCCTCGACGGAGGGCAGATGGTCCTGCAGCTCATCGAGGGGGTCCGCGGCAGGCCGCTGTCATCGAAGGGCCAGATGATAGCCCAGCAGATAGGTGTAGGCATCCTGCTGGCNCTCTTCGCCCTGATCATGTGGAACGACCTGTCGAGGCTTTTCCTCCGGCTCGTCAGATAGTCTGCGGGAGGCTGTCGGGAGGCAGGGGCTGCTCCGGGCCGCCCTCCGGCATGGGCACGTCCGCGATGGAGTCCACCAGGAGATCGTAGAAGAGCACGGCGCAGTCCGGATCCGAGTCGCATATCCGGAAGAGCTCGCCGAGCTCCCCGGGTGTCGGCCTGTCGTCGACCATGCTGTCGGGCAGCACCATGACGGGAGCGAGCCTTCCGGCCCATCTCTCCAGCGCAGCCCTGTCCCCGGGCGGTATCTCCCTCGACTCGTTCCCGGAACATCCCGGGAGGAGCAGAAGTAAGAAGAGGACGAAGGGCGCCTTGTGCATCGGCTCTCCTGTTCTGAGGCTGCGCGGAGCAGTATAGTCTTCGCTGCACACACGGAACAGGGCTTTTCAGCGGAGGTTCGATGAGGTCGGCCCTGCTGCTGGCTGCAGCGCTTTTTTCGATCTGCGCCGCCTCGACCTACGGCAGGAACAAGGTCCAGTCGGGCGGGCTCGAGTGGTGGGTGATATCCACCCCGAGATTCGANGTCTATTATCCGGAGGGCGCGGAAGTCGCCGTCGACACCCTGGTCGCGGTGGCCGAGCGCGANCTGGAATCCCTGGGCTCGTACTTCGACTACCTGCCGGACCACCCCATCCCCATCGTGCTCTACGTCTCCCCCGGCAGCTTCAGGCAGACCGAGATCATCACCGAGGAGCTCCCCGAGGCCGTGGGCGGCTTCACGGAGTACTTCAAGGGCAGGGTNGTCGTCCCGTTCGACGGCAACTGGTCGCAGTTCGTCCACGTCATCGATCACGAGCTGAACCACGCCTTCGTCTACAGCATGCTCTACTCCAGCTCCCTCGAGCGGATCGTCTCCTCCAGGGCCCCGCTCTGGACTGTCGAGGGCCTTGCCGAGTACACCTCCGCGGGCTGGGACCAGGCGTCGGAGGCCGAGTTCCGCGACATGGTGATAGGTCAGGTCACGGTCCCCATCGAGCAGCTCTCGAACAGGGGCGACTACCTGGTGTACCGGGAGGGGCAGGCCATCTACCGGTTCATCGAAGAGCGCTACGGCGAGGAGAGGCTCAAGCAGTTCGTGCGCAATCTGGCGGGGCGGGAAGGCCTCGACGGAGCCATGGAGGCCGCGTTCGACATGTCGGTCGCCCAGTTCGACCAGAGGTTCCAGGAATGGGCCCGGGAGAACTACTGGGCCCAGCTCGCGGACAGGGAGAGCCCGGCGGACGTGGCCACCCCGCTCACCCGCGACGGCAGGCTGATCACCCAGTACGGGAGTGTCCTCTCACGGGATGCCAACATGATAGCAGGCCTGGAGCAGTGGCACGGAGGACTCGCCATCACCGTGAGGTCCACGGTCGACGGCGACGTCATCCGCAGATGCATGAGGTCGGGCGGCATCCGCGACGTGGGCCTGTCCCCCGCCTACCGGATATGCGCGTTCTCCCCGGGTGGCGACTCCCTGGCGGTGGCTTGGCACGACGTGGCGAGCGACAGGCTGTCCATCTGCACTCCGGAAGGGGACAGGAGCCTCCCGTTCGCCTTCGACCTCATCCGCGACCCGGCTTGGTCCCCCGGAGGCGACAGCATCGCGTTCGTCGCCCTCGAGGGCTCCCAGGCCGACGTCTGGTGCTGGGGGATCGGCGCTGGCACCCTCTCCCGCCTCTCCGAGACCCCGGGTGGCGAGAGGGATCTGAGCTGGGGGAGGGACGGCCTCCTGGCCTCCATGGAGACCGGCAGCGGCTGGACCGCGTCGATATTCAGGACGGGAGCCTGGCACCCCCTGGCCGGCGGGGAGGACCTGAGGTATCCCATGAGCACGGATTCGGGCCTCGTATACCTCGACTACGACGGAGCAGCCCAGGACCTGTTCATCCAGCGCGGCGACGGCTCGAGGGGAAGGCTCACCAGCCTGTACAGGTCGATCGACTCACCCTCGTGGGCCGACTCGTCCGACGTGATGACCTTCCTGTCCAACGACTGGAACGGNTCCACCATGTTCCTCGGCTACGGCCTCCTCTCCCGCGNTGCGTGGCCCGATNCCGAGGTGCAGCCTGCGATCAACGCGAGGGTTCCCCNGGAGACCGTCGCAGGCGCCNGGCCCGATTCGGTCTCCAGGCACTACAGGATCACCCCCTATTCGCCCGTGCTCTCGACCGACTATGTCAACGCCCTCGCGGCGTACGACTCCTACCTGGGGCTCGCAGGCTACACCCAGCTGGCCTTCAGCGACCCCCTGGCGCACTCGAGGCTGTATGTCCTGGGCAATTTCTCCGGCAGCGTCACCGACGCCGACGCGGGGGTCTACTACTCCTGGCTGCCCGACAGGCTGGACTACGGCGGGGCGGTCTACCGGCAGAGCACCAGGTACGTCTTCTCCTTCTCCGACGGGCACGAGGAGGAGGTGAGGGATGTCGACACCGGCATCAGCACGGGGTTCTCCTGGCCCTTCAGCCCGGCCCTGCGGATCGATGGAGGGGCCGGCTTCCGGCACCTCACCCGGACGGGCATCTGGAACTCCGACGCAGACTATTCCGCCAATGTCCTCTCGGTGGGCGCCGGCCTCGTCCTGGACACGGCCCTNTGGGACTGGGTCGGGCCGAGGGTCGGGAGCAGGATGCTCGTCAGGTGCGAAGTCGCCCCACCGATCGGCGATCTCGCCACCTACACGACCGTTTCGGCCGACTTCAGACGCTACCTGTGGGTATCGAGCCAGGTATCCCTTGCGCTGAGGCTGGCCGGGGCCTCGAGCTGGGGGGAGAATTCCCAGCGATTCTTCCTGGGCGGCGCCGTCCCGCACCGCGAGCTCCTCGGGGAAACCGACGAGGGCATGGAGGACCTCCTGGGGTTCTACGGCAACTACGGCGACATGCTCCGCGGCGAGAGGTATTCGTCGCGCACCGGCAGGAACTACGCCGCGGCCACGGCCGAGATCAGGATCCCGTTCGTGAGGGCCGTCATGCTCGACGCCCCCATCCCCATCACCCTCAGCAACGTGCGCGGGGTGATCTTCGCCGATGCGGGCACGGCCTTCGACGAGCCGGCCGAATTCGTGGGAGCCAGCACGGAAGGCGGGTTCCGGCTCGAGGACATAGGCCTCGGCATCGGGATAGGCTTCCGCGTGAACCTGGGCATCTTCCTCCTGAGGGAGGATACGGCATGGGCGACGGATCTTGCCGGGATCGCCGAGAAGCCGCGCCATTACGTCTCCCTCGGCGCCGGATTCTAGGAGAGCGTCTGAGCTGTTCCATCCTGGCACGGGGAGCCGTCGCGCGCCGTGGCGCCGCTGCGTGCTTCCCGCCCGTATCTACAGAGAGGTGAAACACTTGCCCCGAAGCGTAATCGCGCTGCTGTTGGTGGCCGCCGCGGCCGCCGCGTGGGACTGCCCCGCATGCGGAGCCTCGAATGCCGGCCCAGTGTGCACCAGGTGCTTCCTCCCGGAGGTGCCGGCGGGAATGTCGTTCGTGCCTGCGTGCAGCGTGGTGCTCGACGGCGACACGGTGGACGTGGCGGCGTTCTTCGTGGACAGCTCGCCCGTCACCTACAGGCGTATCCTCCCCTGGATGAACAGCACCATCACCACGGCGGAGCAGCTTGCCGCAGCCGTCGGNGGGCTCTACGACACCAGGGGCGAGTTCCTCTCGTACACGCCTTTCACGAGCGCCGAGNGCGGCGGGCTGACAGTTCCATCCGCATGCTTCGACCTGCCCGCTGGCTCCTTCACGGTGGGAGGCGCCGGCGAGTTCCTCGCCTCGGAGGGCAGGCGACTGCCCTCGGCTGCCGAGCTGGAGGCCGCGTATCAGGCCGGGCTGGTGCCGCCGGTCGACACATACGAGGTCATGGAATCGTTCGCCTCGGTGATGGAGGCCTCGATCGGACCGCTCCTCGGAACCCTCTCCACCCAGGCGATGTTCGCCGGATTCAGCTCGCCCTCGGAGCGCGTGATCTGGGAGTGGACCTCCGACGTGACGGGCTCGGAGGACATACCCGGGCCCTGCGCGGTCATCTTCCGCCCGTCCGGGACCGGNGTGGCCCTGGGTGGCTCCGGTTACTTCAACGTGATGTTCAGGGGCGCCGTGACGCTCCCCTCGAGTCTCGCAGGAGACTCCTGACGAAAGGAGCCTTTGGCATGAGGTACGTTGCGNTTTGCCTTTCGGCCGCCATCGCGATCGCAGCCTGCGGCTGCGGCAGGACCGTCACGAGGACCGACCCCGGCACCGTGACCGACCTCAGCGGTTGGTGGAACGACACCGATGCGAGGATGGTCGCCGATTCCATGGTTGCGATGTGCATGACCGGCAACTGGATGCGCGATGTNGACACCGGCGTCCGCGGCGAGACGCCCTCCGTCGTCGTGGGCAGCGTCGTCAACCGCACCACGGAGCACATCAGCACCGACGTCTTCATGAACGACATCGAGAGCGCCTTCATCGAGTCCGGCAGGGTCAGGGTCGTCGCCACGCGCGCCGAGCGCGGCGAGGTGCGCGACGAGAGGCGCGACCAGGAGAGGTTCGCCTCCCCCGAGACGGCCGCCGAGTTCGGCCGCGAGCTGGGCGCCGACTTCGTGATGATGGGCAGTCTCGACTCGATAATNGACGAGGCCGGCGACACCCGCGCAGTCTACTACCAGGTGAGCCTCGAGCTAATCGATGTCGAGACCGTCGAGAAGGTCTGGATGGGCAACATGGANATCAAGAAGATCATCGAGTGGTGAGAGCCCTCCTGCTCGCCGCCCTCCTGATCTCCTCCTGCTCCGTCGATTACACGGGGAGGATGGCCCCCGTCAGGTCCGCGCTGACCTCCGGGGAGGATGCCCTTCCGCTCTTCGGCGAGGCATTCCAGGACAGCACGGGCGGCGACAGGCTGCTGTTCCTCATGGAGAAGGGCAACCTCCTTCGCCTTCGCGGGAGATACGCCGACGCCCGCCGGCTGCTCCTCGAGGCGGACAGGCTGAGCGACATGCAGCGCGGGACCGACCTGGGCGAGGAAGCTGCCTCCCTCCTCACGAGCGACCTCGCCAGGGAGTTCCGCGGAGCCGACTACGAGCAGGTCCTCCTCAACTACTGCCTGGCTGCCTGCTATGCCTCGGAGGGAGATCTCGAGGAGGCCCTCGTCGAGTGCAGGAGGGTGAACGAGAAGCTGGAGGCCTTCAACACCGGGTACGAGCACGACAACAGGTATCGCGACGACGCCTTCGTCCGCTACATGATGGGCGTCCTGTTCGAAGCCGCCGGTGACATGGACGACGCCCTCGTGGCGTACCGGAACGCCCTCCGCGTCTATGAGACCGACTACGGGAGCTACTACGGGTTCCAGGTCCCCGAGCGCCTCGAGATCGACATCCTGAGGGTGTCGGCTCTCCCGGGTTTCGAGGACCTGCATTCGGAGTTCTCGAACAGGTGGCCGGGAGTGTCATGGGAGGGCACCGGGGCCGGAGAGGGCAGGGGGGAGGTCGTCGCCTTCGTCGAGGAGGGCCTGATCCCGCCCAGGTACGAGCGCTCGGTGGAAGGCTATTCGGAGAATCGCGTCTACAGGGTGGCCGTGCCGGCCATCGTCGCGCCCGGGAGGCGGACCTCGACCGTCATCCTCGAGTGCGGGGACGCCCGCTCGGAGGGCTTTCTCGCGGAGGACCTGGCGGCGGTAGCCGAGAAGAACCTGGAGGATTCGGCGGCCAGGGACCTCGCCCGCGCGATCGCACGGGCCGCGGCCAAGGCAGGAGCTGCCGGCCTGGCAGAGGAGGCCGTCGAGGAGGCCACGGGAGACGAGTCCGGATGCTGGTCCGAGGGCACGGGCTTGGCCGTGAGCGTAATCGGCGCAGCCATGGAGAACGCGGACCTGAGAGCGTGGCTCACCCTTCCCGCGCGCATCTCCGTCGCGAGGCTCTCGCTCGAGCCGGGCCCTCACAGGGTAGGCATCCTCGTCGATGGTCGGAGAATCTCCGAACAGACGATCGAGATAGAGGAGGGCGTCGTCAGCCTCCTCTTCGTGAGCGCTCCGGGGGGGAAGTGACTCCCGAATCGCTCGCAGGGATGATCGACTCGGCCATGCTGAAGCCCGAGACATCGGCAGGCGATATCCGGAAGCTCTGTCTGGAAGCAGTCGAGTTCGGCTTCAAGGCGGTCTGCGTCAATTCCTGCAGGGTGCGCCTGGCCGCCGACATCCTGGCCGGCGCAGCGTCCCCTCTCGTCTGCTCCACCGTCGGCTTCCCCTTCGGCGCCGATGCCGCGGCGGCCTGTGAGGCCGCGCTCGCGGTGGAGGCCGGCGCCCGCGAGATAGACATGGTCATTGCTGTGGGGCTGGTGAAGGACGGGGACCTGGATTGGGCCGCGCGGGGCATCTCCGAGGTCGTCCGGGCCTCCCGGGGTCATCCCGTCAAGGTGATCCTCGAGACCTGCCTTCTGACCGACGAGGAGAAGATCGCCTGCGTGGAGATATGCGCGGAGCAGGGCGCCGCCTTCGTGAAGACCTCCACGGGGTTCTCCCGCGCCGGCGCCACGGTGCCGGACGTCGCTCTGCTCTCAAGGGCCTGCCGTGGCCGGATGGCGGTGAAAGCCTCCGGCGGCATAGCAGACCTCGACACCGCCCTCGCCCTGATCGATGCCGGCGCCTCCCGCCTCGGCCTCACCAGGGGCGTCCAGCTCGTCCAGGAGATGAGGAAGCGGGCGGCCAGTGGGGTCGACTAGCCGCCCGCAGAGGGCCGGTTCCGGGGGGTGTCGCCTCTACTCCGGCGATTTGGCCTCCTGGGAGGGGACAGGCCGACCGATAATGAGCAGATGCGCCGGAACCGACAGATCCGAGATCGCCGGAGACACNGCCGNCAGCACCCGGGGCGGAACCCCGGGGCATCTGTGACCGCGAACATCCGACTTCCCTATCATGCCNTTAACTGAAGCAACTTCCTTGCCAGAAAATCGGCCACTGGTGCTCAACGAGCCCCAGAAGGAGGCCGTGGAGCATCTCGACAGCCACCTCCTGGTGCTCGCAGGCGCAGGCAGCGGAAAGACGCGCGTCCTGACCTGCAAGGTGGCGCGCCTCGTGGAGAGCGGCGCGTCGGAGCCGTGGCGCATCCTGGCCGTCACCTTCACGAACAAGGCGGCGGGGGAGATGTCNGTGCGCGTCAAGGCTCTCCTGGGTGAGCGCGCGGCGCGCATCCGCATGGGCACCTTCCACTCCATCTGCGCGTGGATCCTCCGCAGGGAGGCCGGCAGGGGCGGCTGGCCGGAGAACTACAGCATCTACGATGCGGACGACTCGCGCGCCCTTGTGAGGCGCCTCCTCAAGTCGTCGCCCCTCGCGGGCCGCTGCACGCCATCCTCTGCTCAGGCATGGATCTCGCGCTGCAAGAACGCTCTGACCGGTCCGGAGCAGGCGCTGGAAGGCGCCGCCACTCCCTTCGAGAAGGGCCTTGCAGAGCTGTTCGCCTCCTACGACGCCTCGCTCCGCGTCAACGGGGCATTCGATTTCGACGATCTATTGACAGTATCTCTCTACCTACTGCGGCAAAATAGTGACATTCTCGCCCGCTATTCCTCGATGTTCAGATGGATACTCGTGGACGAGTATCAGGATACGAACCTGGCTCAGAAAGAGCTGCTGCTGGCGCTGACGGGTCCGGGCACCCTCGTCTGCGCCGTGGGCGACGACGACCAGTCCATATACGGATGGCGCGGCGCCAGGGTGAGGAACATCCTCGAGTTCGGCGAGGACTTCCCGGGCGCGAGGATAATCAGGCTCGAGCAGAACTACCGGTCCACGGCACCCATCCTGCGCTCTGCGTCCTCGCTCGTCGCGCACAACGAGGGGCGGCACGGCAAGACGCTCTGGACGGACAGCGACGGCGGGGAGGAGGTCGGACTCCGAGCCCTCGCCAGCCCCGAGGCGGAATCCGCGTGGATACTCGAGCAGGCGTCGGAAATTCGACACTCGACCGGAACGCCGTACAGGAACATGGCCGTCCTCTACAGGACGAACGCCCAGTCCAGGGAGCTCGAGAGTGCAGCCCTCTCGGCGGGCATCCCCTATCAGATAGTCGGCTCCATCCGCTTCTACGAGCGGGAGGAGATAAAGGATCTCATCGCATGGCTGAGGGTCATGGTGAATCCGATGGACAGGATGAGCCTCGAGCGCGTCCTGAACAAGCCGCCCAGGGGTATCGGGGACAGGAGCCGGGAGTCCTTCTTCGCGATGTGCGACAGGTCGGGGAGTGACGTCTTCTCCGTCCTCCAGATGACCGAGAGGATGGAGGGCATCTCCTCGAAGGCGTCGGAATCGCTGCGCGCCCTGGGGGCTGTCGTCCCCGCCATCTCGCGCGAGGCCGCGAAGGGCGCGCCGGTCGCCGAGATGGTCGACCGGGTCCTGGCCGAGCTGGGACTGCTCGAGATGTATTCCGGCCCCGATCCCGAGGACGAGGCGAGGATGCAGAACCTGGAGGAGTTCAGGCGCACGGCCTACGATTTCGATCTGGCCAGCCCGGGGGCCGGGCTCGCGGGCTTCCTGGCCCGCATCAGCCTCATGACGAGCGTCGACGAGTACGACGAGGCGGCCGACAGGATCTGCTTCATGACCCTGCACTGCGCGAAGGGGCTGGAGTTCGACACGGTCTTCGTGGCCGGGGTGGAGGAAGGCCTCCTGCCTTTCGTGAGACCCGGCGAGCAGATGCCGTCCGACCTCGAGGAGGAGCGCAGGCTGCTCTATGTCGGAATGACCAGGGCCCGCAGGAGGCTCATCCTCACCTACTGCCTGCACAGGCAGCGGCCTGGGTCGCATCTCTACGGTCCGTCGAGATTCCTTGCCGAAACCAGCGGAGGTTCTGCGGCTGCGCCGGGCAGGCCCGTCGCCGGGCCGGAGGAGGGGACCGCCGTCTACCGCAGAGGGAATGTAGTCCATCACCCGCGCTACGGACTCGGGATAGTCGTGGCGGCCTCGAGGCGCGGGAGCGAATGGCAGCTCACCATAGATTTCGGTCTCGACGAGCCCAAGATTCTCCTGACAGGATATGTTCCCATCCCGGTGGTGAAGGAGAAGGGCTCGCCAGGGGAGACATTCGGATAGAGGACCGTCCATGGACCAGGGATCCGGGGATTTCCGCGATCTGCATTCGATTGCAGCGACCGTCAGGATGGACGCTCTCCGGAGCATCTGCTCCGCCGGCTCAGGTCACCCCGGCGGCTCCCTCTCCTGCGTCGAGATACTGGTCCATCTCTACTTCGCGAGGATGCGCATCCGCCCCGACGAGCCGGAGTGGTCCGGGAGGGACAGGTTCGTGCTCTCGAAGGGGCATGCCTGCCCCGCCCTGTATGCCGTTCTCGCCCGCCGTGGCTACTTCGACCCGGCCGAGCTGTCCACGCTCAGGGCTCCGGGCTCCAGGCTCCAGGGCCACCCCGACATGAGGCTCCTCCCCGGGCTCGACTGCTCCACGGGGAGCCTCGGGCAGGGTTTTTCGGTGGCGGCAGGGCTCGCCCGGGGGCTGGCATGCGGACCGGCCTCGCAGCCGTCCTGCCCGAGGGTGTACTGCCTGCTCGGGGACGGCGAGCTCCAGGAGGGCTGTATCTGGGAGACGGCCGCGACAGCCGCCGCCGCCCGCCTCTCCAACCTGGTTGCCGTGGTCGACTGCAACGGGCTCCAGCTGGAAGGCCCCATCGACGGCATAAAGCCTGTCGGCTCGCTTTCGCGCAGGTGGCTCGAGTTCGGCTGGCACCCCCTGGAGGCCGACGGGCATTCCTTCGGCTCACTCGAGGCCGCTCTCGACGAAGCCTGCTCCTGCGGCCTCCCTTCCGTCGTCCTCGCGCGGACGGTGAAGGGGAAGGGCGTGAGCTTCATGGAGGGGATCGCGGAATGGCATGGGAGGTGCCCCGGGCCGGAAGAGCTGCGGGATGCCCTGCGCGAGCTGGAGAAGGGCCTGCGATGGCCCTGATGCGGGCTGCGAAGGACGGATGGATGGACGGGGTCATCGCAGCCGCCGGGGCCGATCCCCGGGTCGTGCTGCTCGATGCCGACATCTCCCGCTCCGTGGGCGCCGGCAGGTTCGCGGATGCCTTTCCCTCGAGGTACTTCCAGCTCGGGATCTGCGAGCAGGACATGGTCGGGCACGCCGCGGGGCTCGCGCTCGCGGGTCGGGTGCCCTTCGTCGAGAGTTATGCCGTGTTCGCCGCCGGGCGCGCCTGGGAGCAGATCAGGACGACGGTCTGCCACATGGGCCTCGGCGTGAAGATCGGAGGGGCGCATGCCGGCCTCAGCGCCGGCCCCGACGGAGCTACTCATCAGGCCCTCGAGGACATCGAGCTGATGCGCGTCCTGCCCGGCATGACGGTGCTCGTCCCGTCGGACGCTCCCCAGGCGGAGGCCTGCGCCCTCCTCGCGGCACGCCTGGATGGCCCCTGCTATGTCCGCTTCGGACGGAATCCGGTCCCCGTGCTCCACGAAACCGTCCCTGAAGTGGTCCCGGGAGGGGCGGAGGTGCTCGAGACTGGCGAGGATGTGCTGCTGATCGGTGCCGGGGTGATGGCAGGCGCCTGCGCCGAGGCCGGGAGGATACTGGCGGGGAGCGGCGTCCGAGCCTCCGTCGTGAACGCCTACTCCATCAAGCCCCTCGCCGGGGAGATCATCTGCTCGCTCGCCCGCGGNTGCGGGGGCGTCGTCGTCGCCTGCGACTGCCAGAGGACGGGGGGGCTCTTCGGGGCGGTGGCGGAGGCCCTCGCGGTAAGATGCCCCCGGCTGATGGCTTCGGTGTGCGTCGAGGACCGTTTCGGAGCCTCGGGGGACCCGGCCGGGCTGCTCGCGTCCCTCGGTCTGACCGCAGAGAGGATAGCGTTGGAAGCCAATGCATTGCTGAATAGGAGAAGAACGGGCGATTGACTTCGCGGTGCCCCTGTTTTAGCTTGAATCGAAAATCGTCGTCAGGCAGGGGGCAGGACCCCACAGGTCTGGAAGGAGGTTGGAATGGCGAGGATCCTTGTTTGTGATCCCATTGCTGCCGACGCCGTCGAGGCGATAAGGGGGATGGGGCACGAGGTCGTGGAGAAACCCGGCATGAGTCCCGAGGAACTCCTCGAAACGATCCCGGGCTTCGATGCCATGGTCGTCCGCAGCGCAACCAAGGTCACCCGCCCCGTCCTCGAGAAGGCTTCGGGATCGCTGAAGCTGGTGATCAGGGGCGGAGTGGGCATGGACAACATCGATGCGGAGGCTGCGAAACAATTCGGAGCTAGGGTCATGAACACACCCGGCGCCAGCTCCATCGCCGTCGCCGAGCTCGCCATGGCCCACATGCTGGCCGCCTGCAGGTTCATCTCCCGGGCCGACCGCACCTGCAAGGAAGGCAAGTGGGAGAAGAAGACCTTCAGCAAGGGCCTCGAGCTCTGGAACTCCACGCTCGGGCTGGTCGGCTTCGGGCGCATCGCCCGCGAGGTGGCGAAGCGGGCCCTGGCCTTCGAAATGAAGGTCCAGTTCTACGATCCGTTCGTGGAGGACCCGACAGGCCTCGAAGCCAGGAAAGTCGACATGGAGCAGCTCTGCCGGACCTCGGATTTCATCAGCCTGCACATCCCGGTGACGGCGGAGACGAAGAACCTCCTCGACTCGCCCCAGTTCGGCATGATGAAGAGCGGGGTCGTCATAATCAACTGCGCGCGCGGAGGAGTGCTCAACGAGAAGGCGCTCCTCGAGGCGATCGACTCGGGCAGGGTGTTCGCCGCAGGCCTGGACGTGTTCGAGGTCGAGCCGCCGGCCGACAAGGCTCTTGTCTCCTCCGACAAGGTGATCGCGACGCCGCACATAGGTGCGGGCACCGAGGGGGCCACCACCAGAGTCGGCGGAGAAGTCGTCAAGATCGTCTCCGAGTTCTTCGGCAAGTAACCCGTCGCCTCGAAAGGCAGGCCTATGCGCATGACTGTCAACCTGCTCCCGGCGGGACTGGCGCTCCTCCTCGCCACAGCGGCGGGGGCCCAGGCCATTCCGGAGCCGTCTGCAACGCCCGACAGCCTCCTGCTGCTGTCGGACAGCCTCGCCGCGGCCGCGTCGGCCCAGGTGGCCGAAGCGCTCCCCGAAGTCCGGCCCGCGGTGCTGACGAGTATTGCGGACGTGCCGAACGACGCAGGAGACCACCTCTCGGTGTCCTTCGAGCCATCTCCCGACAGCGCCTCGGTCCTGGCATACCTCATCCTCCGCAGGACGCCCGGCGCACCGGACAGCCTCGGCGGCCAGTGGACCATCGTGAAACACGTGCCTCTCGGTGACCCGACCACCGACGTCATCGACGGCTACGATCCAGATTTCCTCGTGGAATCCGGGGTTTCGTACGAGTACCGCATCGATGTGCTCACCACCGACGGCAGGCAGATAGAGGGAGCCTCCGTCAGCCCTGTCGCAGTGGCCTCCGGCGAGTGGTTCCACACCGAGAAGCTGAAGGTCCTGGTGGGCTGCGTGCTTTTCATCAGCCTGATCTTCTTCTACTTCAAGAGAGCCCTTTCAGGCCATCAGCTGTATCTCAGGCCCATCCCCGGCATCGACGCCATAGACGAGGCCATCGGCAGAGCCACGGAGATGGGCAAGCCGATCCTCTACGTGCCTGGCCTCTCCTCCATCGAGGATGTCGCGACCATCGCCAGCCTGACCATCCTGGGCCGGGTTGCGAAGAAGGTCGCCCAGTACCAGACGCCTCTGCGCGTTCCGAATCGCGACCCGATCGTCTTCACGGTGGCCGAAGAGGCCGTGAAGCAGGCCTATCTGGAGGCCGGCAGGCCCGACTCCTACGAGGCCAACTCCGTGTTCTTCGTGACCGACAGCCAGTTCGCCTATGTGGCTGCAGTCAACGGCCTGATGATCAGGGAGAAGCCTGCGACCAACTTCTACCTGGGCATGTTCTGGGCCGAGTCGCTGCTTCTCGCCGAGACGGGAAGCCTGTCCGGAGCCATACAGATTGCCGGCACCGACGCCATAACCCAGCTCCCCTTCTTCATCACCACCTGTGACTACACCCTGATTGGAGAGGAGCTGTACGCCGCCAGCGCATACCTGGGCCGCGAGCCCAAGCAGGTGGGTGCGGTGAAGGGCCAGGATGCCTGCAAGGGCATTGTCATGACATTCGTAACCATCGGCATCCTCCTGTGCATCATCGACCTGGTGACAGGATCGTATGCGGACCCGTCGAAGTCCCTGCTGGCGAAGCTGCAGGGCCTGATCGACGTCACGAGCCTCGAATGACGGGCGGAAGGGAGAAAAAGCGGTGAAGAGGAGCCTACCGCTCATGATCGCCCTCGTCGGGGGCGTGATAATGATCATCCAGTACTTCGTCCCTCACAGGATATCCCAGGACGTGTTCAACTACTACACCTCCTGGGGCCCCATCGTCGCGACTTTCGCTCTGATACTGGGCGTCGGGAGTGTAACCCGCGTGCACATGTACAAGATCAGGATGAAGTCGACGAACTGGGCCTACAGCCTCGCCGTCATCCTCCCGATGTTCCTGATGCCGGTGTTCGCCCTGCTGCCCGGCTCGCTCCTCGGCGGCACGGACGGCCCGGGCTTCTTCGACTTCATGTACTCCCGCGTCCAGATACCCATCCAGGCGACCATGTTCAGCATGCTGGCCTTCTACATCGCCAGCGCCGCATTCCGCGCGTTCAGGGCGAAGAGCCTCCTGGCCACCGTGCTCCTCGTGGCGGCCGTCTTCGTCATGCTGGCCCAGGTCCCGATCGGTGATCTCGCAGGACGCTGGCTGCCCAACACAGGGCAGTGGATCCTCAGGTTCCCCAATCTGGCGGCCAAGAGGGCCATCGAGCTGGGCGTCGGCTTCGGTATGCTCGCGACCAGCCTCAAGATCATTTTCGGCGTCGAGCGCGGCTGGCTCGGCGGGGCCGGGGAGTAGGTGAGCGCCATGAACTTCTGGGAGAAGATGCTGAACATCGACAGGCGCTGGATATACCTGGCCATCGCGATCATCGTGATAGTCCCCTTCTTCGCGAGGATGGGGCTCCCGGTGGTGCCCACCCGTGAAGTGGAGAGCATCTACAACCTCGTCGACAGCCTGGGACCGGAGGATGCCATCTTCGTCGGCTGGGACTTCGACCCGGGCACCGAGGCCGAGAACCAGCCCATGGGCGTCGCCGTCCTGAGACACGCGTTCTCGAGGCACGTCCCGGTGTTCATCACAGCCTACTACCCTCTGGGTCAGGCCCTTGCACAGCAGGCCGTGGGCGGGATCTTCGATACGCGCGTTCCCGGCAACTACGCGTTCGTCCCCTGGACCGAATGGGAATCCATGAGAGCGGCGGGCTTCGCCGGACGCGACTCGCTGGAGACCGCCTGGACCGCGGCGGGGCATGCCCTGCCCGAGGGCGCACGGGGCTGGGTCTTCGAGGGTGTCGACTACGCGTTCCTCGGCTACCAGCCGTCCTTCTACCTGGTGATCCTGGGCATGGGCACATCGATCGCCTCGCAGTATCCCACCGATACCAATGGGAACCCGGTGCCCGAGATGCCGATACTCCAGGCTCACAAGACCCTTCGCGACGTCGACCTGGCCGTCACGCTGGCGGGATCGACCACCTGCATGACCTGGGTGATCTACGGGACTTCGAGAGTCGGCCTCAGAGTAGCCTTCGGAGTCACGGCGGTCATGGCGACCGACTACTTCCCGTACATCCAGTCGGGGCAGATCGTCGGGATGATGGGCGGACTCAGGGGAGCTGCCGAGTACGAAGTCCTGGAGACCCAGGGCGGCTATACCGACGTGACAGGCAAGGCCTATCGCGGCATGGACGTGCAGTCCCTCGCCCACATCGCCATCATCCTGATGGTGGTGCTCGGGAACATCGCCTTCTTCGCCGGCGGCTTCAACAAGAAGACCGCGCTGAAGGCCAGGAGGTAGGCGGAAATGTACGAAACCATAGGTATCTGGGTCGCGGCGCTCTTCACGCTGGCGATCTACTCGTTCCTGTACAAGGAGAATCCGCTCTATCGTCTGGCAGAGCATCTCGTGGTCGGAACCTCGCTCGGTTATTCGATGGTCATAAGCTGGCAGCGGATGATCTATCCCAGGCTCGTCCTGCCTCTCTCGAGGGGCGAGGACTGGCTGCTGATCATCCCCGCCGTGCTGGGGCTCATGTACGTGACGAGATTCTTCCCCAAGATAGCCTGGATGTCGCGCTACCCCATCGCCTTCCTTCTCGGGACCGGCATGGGCGTGGCCTTCCCGTACGACATGCAGGCCCTCGTGCTGCGCCAGACCCAGGCGACCCTCATCCCCATCTACACCCCGGGGGCGCCCTGGCACGAGATCCTCGGCAGCATCGTCATCGTGTTCGGAACCCTCGCCGCGCTCATCTACTTCTTCTTCTCGAAGCCTCACAAGGGCCTGTTCTTCGGCACCGGATCGAAGGTGGGCATCTGGATCATCATGATAGGCTTCGGCGCGACGTTCGGGTTCACGGTCATGGGTCGTATCAGCCTTCTGATCGGCAGGGTGCAGTTCCTGCTCTCCGACTGGCTGCACCTGATCCACTGACGGGATGCGGGGCCCCTCCGCCGCGTGCGGAGGGGCCCGTCCCCGGAGGCACAATGAACGGCGTCCTCCTCAGCCTTCTGCGCGATCTCTCGGTCCTCGAGGAGGTCGACTGCACTCCCGATCTGGTCTTCACATTCAGGGGAAGCATCATCGCGGAGGCCGATGCGTCCGGAGAATCAGTGCTCCTCGATGTCAGGTGCCATCCGCTGGATGCCCCGGCCCTGATCGAGGAGTACGGCTGCAGCAGCGCTCCGGGCACTCTGGAATCGGGTCTCATACGCTTCGAGCTCCTGTCGCCGGCCTCGGACGAGGAGAAATCCGCCATCCTGGAGGCTTTCCGCTCGGCGATGGACCTGGCGGGCGAAGGGGTCGGCAGCTCCGGGGCCTGCGCCGGGGAAGGCGTCGCCGAGTAGCATCCCATCGGTAGAAGGAGGAGATGTACATGGAGAGAATGGTGTGCATGGTGTGCGGCTGGGTATACGACCCCGAAACCGGCGACCCCGACAGCGGGATTGCCCCTGGCACTCCGTGGGAGAGCCTCCCCGACGACTGGGTGTGCCCTGTCTGCGGCGCCTCGAAGTCCGATTTCAAGCCGGAGTAGGTGGGACATGACCAAGACCGTTGTGCTCATAATGGTGTCGAACCGCAAGGAGTCCGCCACAAAGGTCCAGCAGATCCTCACGGGCTGGGGCTGCATGATAAAGACCCGCCTCGGCATACACGAGGGCGTGCTGGACGACTGCACGGAGAGCGGCCTGATAATCCTCGAGCTGGTGGGCGAGGAGGAGAAGAAGGCCGAGCTGGAGCGCAAGCTGAACGTGGTGCCCGGCGTCGTAGCCCGCAGGGTGGACCTGACGCTGGCCTGAGAATGCCCGGGCTCGGCGAGGCTCTGGAGAGGCTCTACCTCCGCTACAACTCGAAGGACTTCGTCGAGCCCGATCCCCTGCAGTTCCTCTACCGCTATCCATCGCTCCCCGACAGGGAGATCGCGGGCCTGGTGGCCTCCGGGCTGGCCTACGGGCGCGTCGAGCAGATCCTGAAGAGCGTCGCCAGGGTGCTCGACTGCATCGGCCCCGAGCCGTCGCGATTCCTGTGCGGAGGCGTCTCCGGGGAGCCCGTCGGAGGGTACTCCTGCTACAGGCACAGGTTCTCCTGCGGCGAGGAGATATTCGCGGTCGCAGGCGCGGCGGCGCGCATCCAGAAGGCCCTGGGCGGAAGCCTCCTGGAGGCTTTCTCCGGCGGCGACATGATCACGCGACAGAGGAGCTTCGTCGCGACCGTCCTGCGCGAGGCGGGCCTCGAACGCTCCACGCTGCTGCCCGAGCCGTCGCTTGGGAGCGCGTGCAAGAGGCTCAACCTGTACCTGAGGTGGATGGTGAGGAACGACGAGGTCGACCCGGGGGGATGGGGTCCGCGGATGGCGGCCTCGGAGCTCATGGTGCCGCTCGACGTGCACATGCACAGGACAGGCCTGCTGCTGGGGCTTACGCGGAGGAGGCAGGCCGACATCAGAACAGTCAGGGAGATCACCGAGGGCTTCGCCGCGCTGAGGCCCGACGATCCCGTCCGCTATGACTTCGCCCTCACGCGTTTCGGCATCCGCCGAGATCTCACCCCCGCCGCCCTCCTGGAGGAGCTGGAGCTGGGTCCGGGCGACGCGTAGTCGGCGTATCCCCGTGTCGTCCAGCCCTGCATGCAATCAGACAATCGCCGGCAGAAGGGGTGCCGCCGGACGCCAGCCGCAGGCAGCACATCAGCAAGCACCGCGACAATATGTAATAAGATGCCGTCTTATCACGGACGTCCCGGAGGAGCTTGACGCCCCCCCCCCACTTGACATCGTTACATGCACTCAATCCGGGAGGGATGAGATGAAAGCGCTCATAGCTCTTCTTTGCATCCTTGTTGCAGTTGCGGTCGCCGATGACGCAGATCGCTGCTATTTCACCGGTTCGGTGTCATGGGCTGGCAATGAAGCCGACTATGCAGTAATACAGCTCAGCAATGACAAGAGCGGATTCGAGGACAGCCTTCATCTGGCAGAGCCCGATGACTACAGTTTCGGCTGGTTCTCAACATATACGATCATCCATAATCAACCTTGGCGTCTCGATTGCTGGCTCATGCTCCATGGCCAGACGGTTCCGATGCCTAAGTACCGGGCCCTGATCATGTTTCCTGACGATTGGGAATGCGTGAACTATGTCTGGTATTGTCGTAGCACATTCGAATGGTAGGTTTCTGAGAAGCGTCGCTCATCCTCTGAAACTCCCCGATACGATATTCATCAGACATCGGAAGGCACAGGACGTGCCCGGTCACGGATTATTGCTGGTCAGTGCGGTCCTGCTCCTGAGCATGGGTCCAGGACCTGCGGCAGGCATTCCATGGTATCGGACATATGGTGGAGCTGGCCGGGACGAAGTCACCGGCCTGGCTCGATGCACGGATGGCGGTTTCGCACTTGTGGGAAACTCTGATTCCTGGTCTGCACTTGATGACGCATGGCTCGTCAGGACCGATCAGTCAGGCGCGCTCGAATGGTCTGTGCTGTTCGGAGGTTCGAGCTTCGACTACCTGTCCTCGGTAGTCGAGGAAGATGACGGGGGCTTCCTGCTGTCAGGAACAACATACTCCAGTGGTGCAGGATTTTGCGATGGATGGCTGGTCCGGACGGACAGTGCGGGGGCTGTTCTGTGGGAGAGGACATATGGGAGCCCCATACTCGAAGAGTGCATCTTCAGCCTGTATCAATGCTCTGATGGGTCGTTCGTGACAACCGGCTATCAGGGGCTGCTTCTCGAGAATAGCACATCCATGTATCTGGCCGGGTTCGACGAGGAAGGGGAGCTGCTCTGGGAACGACAGTTCGGAGGAGGTGCTCAGGACTGCGCATTTTCGGTCACCGGGACAGCCGATGGCGGATATCTCCTTGCGGGACAGACCGGATCAGGCAGCGCCGGATCGGCAGACGGGTGCGTGATCAAGACCGATGAATCAGGCAACTTGAGTTGGGTCAGTGTTGTCGGTGGAAGTGAATTCGACCGGTTCTGCCATGCCGTCGAAACTCCCGAGGGTGGAGTCGTCGCAGCAGGGTACAGCCATTCCGGAATCAATCCAGCCTGTGCAGACATGTGGCTTGCCAGTTTTGACGACTGTGGAGGATTCCTGTGGGATTCCCTCTATGGCGGGCCATCGGGCAACGATGATGCCGAGTGGATCGAAGTCACTCCGCAAGGTGCGCTGATCGTCTGTGGATTCAACGGATCCGATGAACAGGGCGGATATGATCTGTGGCTGCTTCGTCTTGACGGCGCAGGCGACGTGGCATGGGAGGTCCAGTTCGGAGGATCCGATAGCGATGCCGGCAGCTGTCTCGAGCTGGAACCGGATGGCGGCATCCTGGTCGGAGGTAGAACAAGGTCATACGGAGCAGGCGATTATGACTACCTTCTTCTGGAGTGCGACGAGGATCTGGGCCTCTATGAAAGCCCAGCCCCTTCGGTTGCAGAGCTTCCGATGGATATCCTCCCCAATCCGCTCCGATCATCTGCCGTGATCAGCTTCAGCCTCCCATCCCCGGGGAAGGCTTGCATGATGCTGTTCGACATCAGCGGCCGTGTCGTGAGGACCCTGATCGATGACGATCTGCAGGCTGGTGTGCACACGACAATCCTTGAAGGATCAGATCTGCCTGTCGGGGTCTATATCTGCAGACTCGTGCAGGGAAATTCATCGGGTTCGAAGACCCTTGTCCGTCTCAGGTAGAGCGGGTAGAGCTGGTGTCAGACAACACATATTTCACATATCTTCGTATAGTTATATTCATCATATAATTACAGAGATGCTTGAATGACTTGGTGCCCCTGCGACGCCAGCCGGTGCGTGCTGCGCAATGGAAAGCATCAGCGCGGAGATGGCAGGAAGTTGTTGTACGACTGCGACCGGGGGGACGATGGTGCCGAGGGGCGGAATTGAACCGTCGACGCACGGATTTTCAGTCCGTTGCTCTACCAACTGAGCTACCTCGGCACCGGCGCGCGCCAATCTATCACGCGGGAGCCGACGCGGTCAACCTCCGACGGTCTGGTGGAGCGCCTCCTGCCGCTGCATACTTGCACGAACGCCAGTCCGGGGGAGGTGATGGGATGACGCCCTACAGCGACGGAGAGTGCCCCTGCACATCGAGCTGCGGTCTCCACGGCGACTGTCAGGCATGCCAGGCCGCGCACCGCTCGTCCGGTTCCGAGACGAGCTGCGAGAAGCTGGGCGTGCCGCGCGCCGAGGAGGAGCCGCGCTATGCGGTGAACCTGCTCGATTTCACGCCCTGCGCGGGTTGAGCGGGCAAGATGCCCCCGGACAGGCTGTCCGGGCTTCTTGCCGGCCTCCCCAGGATAGAGAGCCCTGATCTCATCGTGGGCATGGACACGATGGACGACGCCGGGGTGTTCCGCCTCGACGACGACACCGCGCTCGTGCAGACCGTCGACTTCTTCGCCCCCGTGGTCAACGATCCCGTGGCGTGCGGGAGGATCATGGCCGCCAACTGCCTGTCCGACATCTGGGCCATGGGCGGCCGTCCGATCACCGCCATGAACATCCTCGGCTTCCCTTCGGCGAAGGTACCTCTGGAGATCATCTCGGGGCTCCTCACGGGGGCCTCGGAGAAGCTGATCGAGGCGGGCGCCGTGCTGGTCGGCGGTCATACCGTGGAACAGAGCACGGTGATGTTCGGGATGTCCGTGACGGGAGTCGTGGCTCCCGAGAAGGCCGTGCGCAACTCGAAGGCGAGGCCCGGGGATGCGCTGATCCTGACGAAGCCTCTCGGGAGCGGCATCCTGGCCTCCGAGATCAAGGAGGGAAGGCTCCGCGAGCGAAGCGTCTCCCGGGCCGTGAGGACCATGGAGCGCCTCAACAGGTATGCGTCCGAGGTCCTTGGGGGCTATGACACCAGCGCGATGACGGACATCACCGGCTTCGGTCTCCTCGGGCACGCCCTCGCGATGGCGAGCTATTCCGGGACCTCGTTCGAGTTCCACGCCTCGTCGGTCCCGGTCTACGAAGGCGCCGTCGAAGCCGCCTCCTCGTACCTCCCGGGAGGGACGGGCAGCAACGAGCGATATGCCTCGGGATCCGTCGAAGCCGACGAGAACATAGATCCGAGGCTCCTGGCGGTCCTCTACGACGCACAGGCTTCGGGGGGGCTGCTCGCCTCCGTCCCGGCCGCCGACGCGGCCGCTGTCGTCGATGCCCTGGTCGCGGCCGGCGATGCCGATGCCGCAATTGTAGGACGGGTGCTCGAGGAAGGCGGCGCAAGGCTCCGGGTCGTCCCGGGTCCCGTGAGGAAGGTGCTCAGCTTCAGGGACTAGCCCCTCCGCCCGCCCCCGCGGTCGAGGGTCCTGCTCATCACTCCTATGTCGTTGCGCCAGAACCATCCGATGCGCTCGTAGAAGGCCCGGGCCGGATTGTCCGTGTATATGAAGAGGTGGATCTTCTCGATTCCGACCTCCGCGAGGCTCTTCTCGACGGCCTCCATCAGGCTGCGTCCCAGCCCCGCCCCCTGGCAGTCGCTCCTGACCGCGAGATGGTAGACGTAGCCTCTGCGCGTATCGTGCCCGGCCATCACCGATCCCGAGATGCCCGCCCTGTCCTCGGCGACCAGGCAGAACGCCCCGTTGGCCTCCAGGAAGCGGGAGAAACCCTCCGGCCCGTCGGCCTCCGTGATGGCGTTACCGGGGAAACCGCTCCAGAGGGATATGAGCCGCGGGTAGTCCTCCAGCTTCATGCACCGGATCATCGAAGC
>JGI20214J51650_10000519_pt1 | contig 23828 bp, 20 predicted proteins | sample WetSurMetagenome_FD_51650 | JGI IMG/M metagenome (IMG submission 51650) | reverse complement strand
CGTAGCATTGGCGAAAGTAACTGATAATCCATTATAATATGATCGGAAATCCAACGGAGGAGCATCCTGAAGATCATACTCACCTGTTTTCTTGCATGATACTGATGCAACCATCAGTAATACAGCTAAGTATATTTGATATTTTCTAAAGTATTTCATGGTATACAATATATTAGAAGTTAGGAACACAAAGTTTATTTGTATTTATCTCACTCGATGGGACAGGATATATCAATTCAGGATCGCTTGCATGAAAGAGAACACCCGGGTCACTAAGACCAGGCTCACTACCTGACGGAACTCCGTTGTAACTGTCAAGGTGAAAACCCCAATAATTACGAACTATGTCTTTCCCGTTGCGCAGGAGGTCAAATATCCGATGGCCCTCAAATGAAAGTTCAATCCTTCTTTCCTTAAGCACTATATCGACAATTTCATTACCTGTAATTGATGCATCACTATACAGATAATCATCAATAATTTCTCCTTCAGGAACGATCAGGCGATTTTCCAGTATTGTATTCAGATCTGAAACAGCACTGGCCACATCACCTTTTTTCGCATAAGCTTCGGCCCTGTTCAGGTAAATTTCTGCTAACCTGAACATTACAGGAGAGCTGAGCGTCGGCGATCCGTCCTGTCCCGAAAACTTGCTTATATAGAACATATTAACTCCATTTTTAACCGTACTGGCATCTGTCACAATGTATTTCCATCTCTGATCTATGTCCATCAAAGCCGTTCCATAGCCCATATCTTCCATTATCGAGGAAGTAGCTCCCTCCTCAGCCCAGCAATTGTTGCCGTTAAAAATCATTGACGCTACCGAACCATTCAGCTGATCATCGATAAGATTGAAAGGAATAAGCCAGATACTTTCAGATCCTGAGGTTGCGGATGCAAAATAGCCGGGATAACTTTCGGGTGATTCCAGGGCAAATATTTCCGAATTGATCAGCTTGTCAGAATAAAATATGCAGCTATCGAGGTCTCCTTTGTAGAGATAAACACGGGAAAGCATTGCCCAAACTGAATAGATACTTGCAAATCTGTGGTTATCATTGCTTCTTTCAGCAGGCATTTCTTCACTCATGACAGACTCGGCTGTTTTCAGGCTGCTGATTATGTATTTATAAGTATCCTCAAGGGTTGCTCTTGCCTTGGGCATATTGTCTGATTTACTTTCCCTTATTATCACTCCGGGTTGTAATTTATTAGCTTCACTATATGGTTTAGCGAAGAACCGGACAAGGCTATGAGTAGCAAAAGCCCTGAGAAAATAACTTTCACCTTTCAGTTGATTTGTGAAAGTATCATTACCTTTCAGATCAGCCATCGATATTGCGACATTTGCACCATAGATAATTTTGTAAGACATTTCCCAGAAAGAATTAATATTCGACTTTTCAGCACTCCTGTCCTTATACCGGAAACTATTAATAAGATCATCTTCTGTTTTGTATGCACAAACAATATCATCGCTTGAAAAATCGCTCATCTGGTAGTACTGCCTGATGTAACAGTTATTTCCGTTGGACTCCTTAAAAATAGCATATAAGCCATTTACAAGACTTGACAATCCATCAGAAGTAGTGGTGATCTGATCACTTGTGAGTGCATCCTGAGGAATCTGATTCAGCTCACACTTTGAAAATAAAAATGTGATCAGTAACAGTGCGGAATATTTTAGTATATTTTTCATATTTTTTCTTTTGAAAGGTTAGAAACGGATATTCAGGCTTACAACATACTGCCTGTTATTCGGGTATTTAAACTCGGCATATCCGGGAAGATTACCATAGCCGGGATCAATCGAAACTTCAGGATCCTGTCCCCAGAAATTTGTAAAAGTATGCACGTTATCCGCAGCAACTGAAAGCGTCATACCGGTGAGTTTTAACATTGAGACCACCTGCTGGGGAAGCTCGTATGTCAGTGTAATATTTCTCACTTTAAGGAAACTACCGTCATCAACATAGCGTGTTGAGGGATCAAATGAATTTCTTGCGTTCTGTGGAAGGGGTTTTGTAGCTATATCCCCCGGTTTCTGCCAGAGTTTATAGTCACTGCGAGGCATCATTACATTAAATTGTGTCTCCTGAAGATCGCTGTCAACATATCGTCTGAAATAATTGAATATCCTATTGCCGGACAGATAGGAAAAATTGGCTCTCAAAGAAAAAGCCTTATATCTGAATTCGGTTGCGAACCCTCCCTGGAATTTGGGCATTGGTGTTCCGTATTCTACGTACCGGGCATCCTGGTATTCGTGTGTTGTATTGCCATCTTTTCCTACCCATAACATAGACCCGTTNGCCGGATCTATTCCATAGTACTCTTTTGCATACCATGAATAAAGAGATGATCCGTTATGATATACCTGCGTCACACCATATGAATTCGATGTAATAATAGTATCGTCCCCAAACCCCGATAATTTATTCTTGTTATATGCAACAGAGAAGTCGAGTGTCCAGAGGAAATCATTGGTTTTGATAACGGATGCATTCATACTCAGCTCAATTCCGCTATTCATATCCTTTCCGATGTTTTGCCATTGAGTTCTGAAACCTCCGGATGGAGGCAATGCCCGTTCGACCAATAAATCTTTGGTCATGTTTTTATAGAAATTTATTTCCATATCTATTCTTTTAAACAGACCAAGTTCGACTCCTGCATTTAACTGATCAGTCTGCTCCCATGTCAGATCGGGATTTGCCATCTGGGTCGGAACAGCTGCAGGCTGACCATCGTACTGGGATGAAAAACTGAACATTTCCATATAGCGGTATGGCCCGATATCTTTCATCCCTGTTTTTCCCCAGCTGGCTTTTAGTTTAAGATTGGAGATGGCTGAAATACTTTTTAAAAAATCTTCATTACTTATCAGCCACGCTGCCGAAAGGCTTGGAAACTTTGCCGTTCTTTTATTCGGTGCAAACTGTGATGACTGGTCTATTCTATAAGAACCGGATAAGAAATACCTGCCGGAATAATTATAGTTCACCTGAGAAATGAGGGATTGCATTACCGACGTTGTCGGTGCTCCTGCAATAAGATACTGACCAGATGCAACCGAAGGGACTCTCAGCCCTTCAGGGATGCCCATTCCTGATCCGAAAATATAGTCGTCATTCCCTGCCTGAGCTTCAAATCCAACCAATCCGTTCAATGAATGAACCGGTCCGGTGAAATCAAATTTCAGAAGGTTTGTTGTAATACCGCTATAATTAAAACCGTTTTGAGAGCTGACATAACCGGTTCCAAAATAGGAAAGGTTGTCTGCCGCTTTTGAATAAAAGGTTTTATCCATTGAAGCAAAGGCGCTCAATCTGTTTGTTGATGCGAATGTTAACCAATCCANCACCTTGATGGTCAAATCAATATCGTAATCAAAACTAAAATTCTTGTTGCTAAGCTCTGAATTTTCTGCAGCCTGGATCGGGTTTATTTTGTCTTTTGACCATATGCCCTCTGCGGTTTTAAAACTTCTTGCTTTCCCTTTAGCATCATAAGGGTTATCCCATGGCATGCTGGAGTAAGCATAATAAATATTCATATAATCAGTCCCGATGTTTTTCGATCCGCTCAGATTGATATTATTGGTGAGGGAAACTCTGTCTGAGAATTTATAGGTNGTATTTGCCCTCAGGTTTCCACGCTGAAACCCTGAATTTATAAAAGTTCCTTCTTCATCGTAATAACTACCCCCGATGTAATATGAGAACTTATCACTCTTTCCTGATGATGACAAAAAATAGTTCTGTATCATTGCGGGTTTAAAGGTCTCAGCCAGCCAATCAGTGTTNACACCGAGTATAGATAAAGGTCTGGCTGCACTAAACTTACGGTCATCAATAACAAATTCCTGGGGATCACGGTAGTACTCTCTGTGGTAGTCATATAATGTCTTGCTGTCCATCATTTTTACATTCCCATGGTCAGCTGTTCTTATTCCGGTTACTACCTTGAATTCAAACACAGGTTTATCTGATCTGGCTTTTTTTGTTGTTACAACAACTACTCCCCCATTGGCCTGNGATCCATACATTCCGGTTGCACCTGCATCTTTCAGCACTGTTATGGTCTCAACATCATTGGGATCAAAAGTTCCCCCGATAATTCCATCTACAACATAAAGAGGTCCCTGCGGGGCACTGAATGATGATATTCCCCTGATCCGGATCTCTGAATTTGCCCCCGGAGCTCCTGAACTATTAATGACCTGAATGCCTGAGACCTTTCCCTGAAGCATTGTCCCAATGTCATTTGTGGTAACATCCATCAGTTTATCGGATGTCAGTGTGGTAACCGCACTTGTTATTTCATTCCTCCTTTTTGAACTGTATCCCATCACCACAACACTCTCAAGCGAGGCGATTTCNGGGANAAGNGCAACATCGATAGTAGTTTTACCTTTTACCGGGATTTCCTGTGTTATATATCCGATAAAACGGAATAACAGAACATCTTCGGCAGTGGGCACAGAAATGGAATAGGTGCCGTCAGGTCCGCTGACAACACCCTGAACTGAGCCCTTAACAAGGATGTAAACGCCGGGCATGCCCAGCTTATCCTCGGCAGAGGTCACCTTACCTTTTACAGATATTTGTCCGTAAGCAAAGGTGCAGGTCGCTATCAGGCTTAATAACAACCCCGTTTTTCTTAAATGCTGGTAAAATAATTTCATTGGTATCAGGGTATTAGGGAAAAGGAAAATCCTGTTATTGATCTTCAATTTGATGCATTAAGCTAATTTATGAATCATTTTTTACAATTAATGCAGCATTTTCAGATTTATGGATAATTAACATATTAACCAGACCCTTTTAACTGACAGTTTTATAATATCAATTCACAGGGTCGATTCATACTTCCCATGTATGTTGTATCTTTATATCCTGATTCATTACTCAAACAGAATTATTAAATAATTTCATTATGTCGTTAACAGAGAAAATTTCAGCTGATCTTATAACTGCCATGAAAGCCAGGGATAAGGTTGTACTTGAGGCAATAAGGGCTGCCAAGACCGCTTTTACGCTGGCCAGAACAGAGAAAAGCGGAGACGTTCCCCTCACTGCCGGGGAAGAGTTGAAAATCATTCAGAAGCTGGTCAAGCAAAGAAGAGAGTCTGCAGCTATTTACAAAGAACAAAACAGACCCGATTTATACGAGAAGGAAGTTGCTGAAGCTGATGTTCTTGAAAAATATCTCCCTGCAAAAATGAGTGAGGAAGAGCTATCTGCAATTATTAAAGGTATCATAACCCGTGTCGGAGCAAAATCACCTTCAGATATGGGTAAAGTTATGGGAGTAGCCTCCAAAGAGCTGGCCGGAAAAGCTGACGGGAAAGAGATATCCGCTCTGGTTAGACAGTTACTGGGGTAAGTTTGCTGATGGCTCAGGGCTCAGGGCTCAGGGCAGACGGACATGCTACAGATTACAGTAGGTTCGCCCGGGCATATGTTCGGGTGAAGCAGGATCAAAATGGTTTCAGGTGTAAATATCCTTCCGTTTATAAAACCTGTAAGCGAGCCTTGTAAGCACCAGGGATAATCCGATAAAATACAACAGATGCCAGCAATCCAGTTTATATGCCGGATTAATTGCATCAATACTGACAAATTTAAACGGGCTCAGGTACCCGATATTTGCAGCACTTTCTGTAATCTTTGAAAGAGTATAGATGAAATATAGTATCAGCACCAGTCCGATGCTGAATGTGGTTATGGGTTTAGGCCTTCTGACAAGCGTCGACATAAAAATTCCTATTGTCCCGAACAGTATATTCAGCAAAAAAGTATTAAGCGACAAAATCATAAATGCCTTAATGCTGAANGGCCCGGTCTTAACAACTTCCATACAGATGAAGCCTGCCAGGGAAGTGACAAGATTCAATAGCAGAACATTTATGAAAAGCACAGCCAGTTTGCTTAAAAATATTTCAGTGCGGGTAAGAGGCCAGGTAAGAAGATACTCGGCAGTTTTTGAGTATTCTTCNTTGAGCAGGATATTTGAGGAAAGAACAATAGCATAAATGCTCCCCAGCAACATCATATAGATCACATTATTGGCAGCATAAAAGCCCAGGACTGAAAGCAGGTCGTTGAAGTTCGAAATTCCTTTAAACTGAAGTGCACCTTTCGGAATCAGGCTCAACATGCCCGTTATTTTTGACTGATTCTCCAGAAACGTACGGTACACCGACATGGTTACAGCTATAAGGAGAGTTATCACGATCATCCAGATCGCTAGACCTAAAGCGTTTCTTCTCATCTCTTTGAAAAACAGGTTCCGGTTCATCTCCTTTTTCCTTTTATCTGTAATAATGCATGAATATTTCTTCCAGAGAAGGTTCCTCAATGGTCAGGTTTGCAATTTTCATTGTTGCAAGGATAGCTACAAGTTCATTTATTTCACCTGAGTACATAAATGATAAAATATTACCAATTCTGGCTATTACCTGTTCAATTCCGGGAACAGAGAATTTTTCCGCATTATTCGAATCTCCGAACTCGATATTTACTTTTCTCAACTGAGTCTTCCTTAGTGTATCAATATCCTCAAGCTTAATAATTTTGCCTTCTTTTATGATCGCAACCCGTTTGCATAACATCTGAACCTCACTCAGAATATGAGAAGAAAAAAAGATAGTCATTCCATTGCGGTTCTCCGATCGTAACAGTTCAAAGAAATTTGCCTGCATCAAAGGATCCAGTCCTGTTGTAGGTTCATCGAGAATGAGAAGTTTAGGATTGTGAAGCAAACTCTGAACAATGGACACCTTCTTCCGGTTACCCATCGACAGATCGGAGATTTTCCGGTGAAGGTCCAGTTCAAATAATTCAGAGAGTTCAGTTATTCTCCGGGAACCATTTTCAGGTTGATAAAAATGCATACAATAGCTTAGAAATTCAAACACGTCCATCGAAGAATATGCGTTGGCATCGGAGGGTACATAGCCGACATGTTGCTTTATCTTTTTTGATTCCCTTATAACATCCATCCCCATTATACCGGCACTGCCTCCTGTCGGAAATATCAGGTTCATCAATATCCGGATAGTGGTTGATTTGCCTGCACCATTCGGACCAATAAAACCAAATATCTCACCCTCACCTACTTGCAGATCAACATGCTCTATTCCCCTGGCCTTCCCATAGTATTTTGAAAGATCTTTGATATCAATTATCGGCGTATTCATTTCAGGATAATTATTGCCAGGTTCTCAGAAAAATATTATTCACTTCCGGCTTTCAGACCGGATGATACGTTGCTGTATTTCAAATATAGTAAAACTGAAATCATCCGGTATCATGTTCAGGGAAGAAAAATATTAAAGTACAAATTTACTTTCGTAAAACCCATCCCGGTCTCAACTTTTCGTCTGTGAATTGGTTTTGTTATTTTGGGTTTTGCCACCGCACTGTTGTACTTAAATTCTATTCTATATCAATTTTAAATGAGGTCATAGTTAGTGACCCTGCTATAGCTTTATCATTAAAAACAGTAACAACCTCGTTTTCTTCTTTTAATGCAAGTGCGTATAACATAGGCAGATAATGTTCCGGAGTAGGTATTGCCAGATTAAACGCCCTGCCAAGTGATTTGTAATTAATAAGCTGCTGATAATCTCCGTTAAGAATATATTTTTTCATCAGAGTGTTTGCCTCAATTGCCCAGTCAAAGCCATAACCAGGTAGATTAAATTTATCCCATGCTACCATTCCGAGATTGTGGACCATATTACCGCTTCCGATAATGAGAACTCCTTTTTTGCGCAGTGATGATAATTCTTTNGCCAGATCGAAATGATATTGCGGAGTCTGATTATAATCGATACTCATCTGAATTACAGGAACATCGGCTTCAGGATACAAACGTCTGACAACACTCCAGCATCCATGATCAAGCCCCCAGTGATAATCCATGGCAACTTCGGATTTGCTGACAATACTTTTTGTTTCTCCTGCTAGCTTAGGATCTCCGGGGGCAGGATATTGAACATCAAACAATTCCTGAGGAAATCCGCCAAAGTCATGTATCGTTTTTGGTCTTTCCATTGCAGTTACAAAAGTTCCTCTGGTCTCCCAATGTGCCGAAACACACAAAATTGCTGCCGGTTCAGGAAGAGTTTTTCCAATGTTACGCCAACCGGCTACAAACTCATTTTCTTCAATTGCATTCATCGGACTACCATGTCCGAGAAAGAGCACAGGCATTTTTTCTATGCTTATATTTGATTCGGATATATTATTCAATTCACTTAATTTCATTTGTCACAATCCACCCAACTCTATAACTGAGCTTACTGTATAGTATATAACTACCGTCACCACCAACTTGTTCACTGTTTTGGAAATAAATGATATCAAATTATAATTTCCCACACCTGTAAAGCCGGCTATTCTCATATATCTGTCTCAATAACATAATCCCTAAAGGTTTTGGGTGCAACTTTGTTAATGCATTGTTAATTCATCATCTCAACAGAATTAATTCTGGATTCAGATTGTCTAAGAGATAAATAAGATACCTGTTAGCAGGGATTTAGAGAATTAGAATGAATAATTAAATAAAGACAAAATGAAAAAAATTGGAATTATTACAGGAATAATGCTCATGCTAATCATAGCGGGCAATGAATCTCTGAATGCTCAAAGAGGCATGAGAGGTTCAACGGATACTACCAGGATGAACAGGCCGCATTGGGGAATAGACTCCGCAGGGATGAACAGGATGAGTCATTTCCCTGAGCATAACATGAGAGGATTTACCGGGCACAGATCTGAGTTTGGTATGAGAGGTGGTTCCAGGAGAGAACCTGGGTTTGGAATGAGGAACGAATTTGGCATGGGTCCGATGGGCCATGAAATGATGGGTCGCGGACGAATGATTGATAACATTCCGAACCTCACTGATAAACAAAAGAAAGAAATTGAGGACCTGAGACAAGCCCGGATGGATGAGATGAAAAAGGTAAGAGAAGAGGCATTGGCTAAAGTGAAAACTATCATGGAATCGAACAGGAGCAAAATTCTAAATCTTCTGACTGAAGAACAAAAGAAGTATTTTGAATCTGAAACAGGCAGCAAAGAAACAATCACACCCAAATCTGAATAGCATAGTCAGGAAGTGATTTTTTGATTGCGTTTATTACGAGCCGGCTTCAATGCCGGCTTCTGTATTTTAAATCATAGTATTCTCACAAGAACAACTCCATGTCGCGGAACATCTGAACTGAATTTTTTATCAAATCTTCCAAGATCTTTTTGCCACCACAAATCCCTGACAATATGCTTGCCATTGATTTTCAAATCATTCCAGAGTGCTGTGACTTTAACCTCGCCTTCTCCCCTGTTAAATAGACCAACAGCCATTGACCCATCTTCCAGTTGACGTTTCCAAACCTCAGTATCTCCGGTTTTTGAAACACGGTAACCCGGTTTACCCAGCGGATCCTGATCAACTTCAATTACTTCATCGTTACTCAGTAGACTTAGTGTAAAATCGTCAAGCCTGGTAATATCTCCGCTGAGAATAAGAGGAGCAGCCACCAGGCTCCAAAGCGATACCTGGGTGTATTGTTCATTTGGTGTCAGAGGTGTTGGAACAGTCTCTCCGTTCCAGTTACTAAGGTAGCCGATCAGCAGATAATCCGGATCATTCCATCCACCCGGACCTGCATACAGATGAAGACTGTCGCGGCTGTAAACATCAAAACCGTCTCTGAAAAGAGCCGTTCCTATTCCTTCAAATGAACCACCAAGGTCACCGGCAGTACGCCAGCTGTTTCCACCTGCTTCTTTGCCCCATTTCCAGACATCACCCATACCATACTGGCACAGATTCAGGATAATATCTCTTTTTTGCTTCCTCAGTAATTCACTTATAAGCAGATACGGCTTCTGAAGATCCGGCAGCGTATCAGTTCTTGCAACATCGCTGTATGAACACCAATCGTACTTGAGAAAATCATAACCCCATTCTGTAAGCCTGGTAACATCCTTATCTTCAAATTTATAAGCGCCTACATGACCTGCACATGTAAGAGGTCCTGGTGAGGTGTAGATACCTGCCTTAAGCCCTTTTGAATGAATATAACCAGTAAGTGCTTTCATATCAGGAAACCGTCTGTTGGAGTTTATCATCCCTTTTGAATCCCTTGTATCACCTTTAAGAGTGGAATCATCCGATGATGGTTTAATTGCCCAGCAATCATCAATATTAATGTACATGTAGCCATGGTCAATCAAACCTGTACTGACCATAGCATCGGCTGCCTCCCTCATTATTTTATCGGTCACATGGTTTTCCCATACATACCAGCTGTTCCAACCCATATGAGGTGTTAATGCAAGAGTATTTCCGCATACTACCTTAAATGCCCTTTCAGCAGATCCGGATCTGTTAGTTGCCCTGAAGCTCATATTATATTCACCGGGGATATCTATAACACCGGTTATCTGTCCGGTAGCATTATCACATACAAGTCCGGATGGAAGATTCATAACTTCATACCTGACAGGTCTCTCTCCGGTAACAGGGATAGTAAACATAAAAGGTGATCCGGGTCTGACACCGAATACTTTTGCACCATTTATTCTGGGTTGCGGACCAGGTTCGGGAGTCAGAATTATTGCCGGTTCAATTATCTTAACTTTTGGACCGGTGGAGACTATCATAGTATCTTTAGTGAGAAAAAAAGGTTCAATCCAATCGGCATGGTCGCTGTCAATTCCATTTCCTCCATCGCCGGCAATAAGAGAGAGTATTTTAACTCCCTTAATATCAATATCAACTTTTCTGGCACTATCACCTGTTCTCATCAGCCCTGATTCCCAGAGTAATTTACCATCACCTGTTACTGAAAAATCCACACTTGCCTGGCTTCCTCTTGCATCATCATCAACACCGGCAAAAGCAGTAAACCTGATAGCTCTTCTTTTAAGATCAAGGTCGATACGGCTAACCGAATGAGTACCCACACCGGATGAAAAAAACCTGCCTGCAATTGATAATGGTTTACCTGTTACCGATTTGTCAATCTGTGGGTTACCCCAGCCCTGGACCATCTTTGACATGTCGAGTGAAGTGAGTGAAATTATCTTAGGTTCTCCTGAGCAAGAGATTGCTATTACTAGAATAACTAGCGTAAATAATGTAATGAAGGCTTTAAGTATTTTCATGTTTTTCAGGTATTAATCTTTGTAAGTCAACAGCTTAAATGTAAGAATAAATTTTAAGATGGAATTTTATGGTAACAGACTTATGATGGATGGCGAAGGGCCGGGGAATACTGTAAATACTGATCGGGTAAGAAACCGGGTAGTTAATTTTGAGGTGCTATTGAAGATCATCGATCCCCTAAGGTTATTTCTTAATGCTCGCTGACACTGCAGCGAGCAACGGAGAACCGATCCGCCATTTGGCGGAGAGCTCGGCGAAGCCAATGTGCTTGCGGGGATTTAATTAATTGACTAAATGTTCTACATTGTGTAACTTTGGATAAAGGTTAAGAACAGGTAAAAGAAGTATTGAATAAGAAAACATATTAATATAACAGCGTATATATTAAGTTGATGTGGTATGAAAAACTATCTGAAACCGGCATTGCTGATTTTCGTTGTGATTGTATTTTCAGATCTGGAGGCTCAGATTAAATCGGGATATGATTTTGGTCTTAATCTGTCAACTATGACATTGAATATGAAAGGTTTAAGTTCCGGACCAGAGATATCGGCCGGTTTTCATTTTGGCCAGATTTTTGAAATTCCCATAACAGAAAACTTTACTTTTCAACCAGGTCTTTTGTTTTCTGCAAAAGGGTCAGATTATAAAATTGATAATATTGATGTTTCCATAGCTCCTATTTACATTGAGATTCCGGTTATCGCTGTTTACAGTTTTGGTTCAGAAGCATTAAAAATATCAATATTTACCGGTCCATATTTCGCCTACGGAATTGACGGATATAAAATAGAATCAGGAGGTGAAATGAAAAGCATAAGTTACGGATCACACGAAAATAATGATTTAAAGCCTTTTGACATTGGATTCAATTTTGGTGCAGGAGTTAATATTAAAGGCCTTCAGATTACCACTCAATACGGACTAGGCCTCGCAAATTTATCGACTTCAGCTGATGCAACAATTAAAAATAAAGTGATCGGCATATCAATCACATCATTTTTTGAGGCAAAATAAACACATCCAACAGAATTCTTGTTCCTAATATGGTTAAATCATTAAGAATGATCTATCGGATCATTGCAAGGAATTAAATTTTAAACAGGTAAAATCTTTACTATTGTTCATTCCTCTTTCCAAATATTCGCTTAAAAAAAGCTTTTTGCATCCTATGCTGCAAATCTTCAACACTTAACGGAGTATATTTATAAAAAGACTTCAGAATGAAATGATTGCCCATGCCAATCTTGATTAAATGTGTCTGTCAGCGGGCATCTTCCAAAGCGATTCTTCCTGATTTTTGTTGTCCTGATGGAAATATTTTTGTAAATTGTCATAGAGAAGAATGATTTATCTATTTCATTTTACAATATTTAATTTCCGGAGCACCAAGGAAGAAGAATCATGAAACCAGAAAAATCAACACATTTCAGACTGGAGAAACTCTACCTGGATTGTATAGATGATTCCGGAAATTGTTTTATAATCTATTGGGTAAAACTCAGACTTTTCTTTATAAAGGTCACATATTCGGGTCTGATTTTTTCTGACCCGGAAAATGTAACTTTTGAAGAGTCTTCATTAAAACGAATGAGGGATCCCCTGATAAATGACCTCCTTCTTTATTACAATCAGGTCCTGAAAATCCGTGGCAGCTGGAAAAGAACCGATGATCCTCTTCCCTTGTTTACATTCAGGGATACGATGAACGATGAATTGACATGGAATTGCCACCACCCCAGAGCTTTAACCGAGATTGATTATGAGGAGAACACCTATAATGGTTTTGGTTATGCTGAAACTATTTCCCTTACAATAAAACCCTGGAAACTGCCGGTTGAAGAGCTCAGATGGGGACGCTTTCTATGCGAAAATTATTCAATTACATGGATTAACTGGAAAGGTATCTTCCCGGTAAACAAGGTATTTTGTAACGGAGATGAATACAATGATATTATTTTTGAAGCAGATAAAATCTCCTTTGGAAGTGGAGTCTATGTTTTAGATTTTAAGGAAATCTCGGTTGTCAGAAAAGGAAAACTGTCGGATACATTCTCAAAGATGCCATTTCTGAAAGTAATTTTTGGCAATCGCATATTAAATACTCTCGAAATCAAGTATAAAGCGAAAACAAATCTAAACCGAAATTCGGAAATGATAGCCGCAGGCTGGTCAATATTTGAAATTGTGACATGGGGAAAATAAAAGTATTAACAGGTAAGATTCTATATGGTTTACTGTTTATAATAGTAATTCCATTTCTTCTGATTTTATGGGCAAAGTACACCACTGATATCATTAAACTGCCTATTCCGGAAAATCTGTTCTGCGGATATATCTGTTTAGCAGCCGGAGCGATACTGGCCGTTTCAGGTATGTGGCATCTCTGGATTCTTGGTAAGGGATTACCCATGAATGCTTTTCCTCCTGAAAGATTTGTAAAAAAAGGCATATATGCTTTTACAAAACATCCCATCTATTCCGGAACAGTACTGATAAGCTTTGGATTATCAATCGTTTATCAATCAGCATCAGGATTCTGGCTGGTAAGCCCGCTTTTTACACTTATGATAGTTGCTTATATAGTCGGATTTGAAAATGAAAGAACAAAGACCATATTCGGGATCCAGGATTATAAAACATTTCTGTCACTGCCAGCTGATGAAGAGTTGCCATTGTCATTTAAAGAGAGGATCTCTGCATATCTGCTGGTGTTTATACCCTGGCTGATCATTTATGAAGCATTCATCTATGCAGGTGTACCTGAAGATGCGATTCCCACAAACCTTCCTTTCGAGAAGAACTGGCCGGTATGGGAATTCTCAGAAATTTTTTATTCTTTAACCTACCTGTTTGCTTTACTGATACCTCTGGTAATAAAAACAAAGGTCCAGTTAAGNAGTTTTGTAACGGATCTGTGGTTTGCCATAATTATTGTGGGTATAATTTACCTTGTATTTCCATTTATTGTAAAACAGCGAGATTTCATTCCGCAAACATTTCTGGGAGACCTGATACAGTTTGAACGTGTGAAGGATGGTGAAACCTGCGCTTTGCCTTCGTTTCATGTAATATGGGCATTTATAGCCGCGATGTATTTTTCACGGAGTATTATGCGATGTAAATGGATATGGTATGTTTTTGCAATTTTAATGTCTGCCAGTTGCATTACAACAGGCAATCATTCAGTACCTGATGTAATTGCAGGGTTTATTATATTTCTGATTATCATCAGCAAACATAAAATATGGAATTATATCAGGAGACAGTCTGAACATCTTGCCAACAGCTGGCAGGAATGGCGATTCGGACCTGTAAGAGTGATAAATCATGGTTTATATGGTGGTGCTGCAGGATTCGCCGGAACATTAATTGCTGGTTTTTTTCTGGGTCATCAATATGCTTTTACAGGATTTTTAGTTATGATCTTTGTTATAATCGGTGCCGGNCTCTGGGCTCAGCTTATTGAAGGATCACCAAAATTACTAAGACCTTATGGCTACTATGGAGGTTTAACAGGTGGAATACTNGCATGTATTCTTGTTTCCTTAATATTTTCAGTTAATTTATTTGTTTTACTCGGCTCGTTTGCAATGGCAGGTCCCTGGATCCAGGCATTAGGACGTCTGCGCTGCCTCGTACAAGGTTGTTGCCACGGGAAACCTTCAGATGAAAACAGAGGAATCCGGTTTACTCATCCTTATTCCAGGGTGAACAAGATATCAGGATTAAAAGGTTTACCATTATATCCGACACAGCTATACTCAATTGGCAATAATCTGGTATCAGGNTTAATCTTAATAAGGTTGTACAGTATTGGAGTGCAGGCCGTTTTTATAATAGGAATCTATTTCATTTTAAACGGGCTGGGTCGCTTTGTAGAAGAGTCATTCCGGGGCGAAGCACAAACTCCATACTGGGGAGGGATGAGGATATACCAGTGGATTGCGATATTCAATATTATCATTGGTGCATCATTTACAACAGTTCCTGATATTGTAACACTAAATTTCCGGTTCAATGCGGAATCAATTTTCCTGGCAATAGCTATGGGAATAATAGTCACCATTGCATCGGGAGTCGATTTTCCCGAATCGAACAGACGGTTTGCAAGGCTAACAAGCAACTAAAAGCATCCGAGATTATAACTTAATTGAAAAGGTCTGGTGTTCAGGGCTAAGAGCACAGTGTACACTGTTCAGTATTTTCAGCCATTATTTAGTCTTTATCTAAACCTTAATCTCTCTCCCCCTCACCGAATCACCCTGTCTCCCCTTCATATTCTATCGGTATAATACCGTACCATGGGTCTGTTTTTTGAAGTATGGTCAACAATTTCAAAACCTGCACGCTCAAATGATTTATATAAGCCTGTCCAGACAAATGAATCCGGTAATCTGTCCACTGTCGGAATTGCGGGGTAAGCTTCAATTATCTTTATGTTCTGTTCTTTTGCATAATTTATAACACCTTTCAGAAGTTCCACCGAAACTCCGATATTTCTGAAACTCTTATCGATGAAAAAACAGGGTATTGACCAGACAGGATTACTGTCGATGCGCTTATGAACTCTGGACTTCTCAAGCTTCAAATAGTGCTCCCTGGGTGCAAATGCACACCATGCAACAGGCTGTTCCTCATAAAACCCGAGAATACCAGTGGGTTGATTTTTCAATACAAGCTGATGCATTGCCTCCTTATTGCCACCCTCATGTTTGCCTTCGAGAAAATCAGTTTTATTTAGACGATAATACATACACCAGCAATTTCCACAAGCACCTTTCTCCCCAAATAACTGAACAAATTTAAACCAGTTGGATTCATTTAAAGGTTCGAAAGTCAGCTGACTCAAAAAATCTTCATCATAATGTGGTGTAATCATTGCATTAATTTGATCTTAAAGGTGCAAAATTATAATCACATTTAAATATTGTCAGAGCTGAGAACTATAAAAAACTCTCACAGATAAGCAGGATGACCGATGCGGAGAGCAACACCAACCGCTGTGTCCGATGGTTTGGAGAATTCTTTCCGAATTCAATTGACCTGTCGGAACTTGAAAGGCTGGTTTCAGCAAAAAAGACAGGGATGAGATGAAAAGTAACATAGCTGTCTCAAAAGTCAGAATCCTGAATTCTTACATCTGACTTCTGAGGCAGCCTCTCAGTTTTCTCAGGACTGCTGAACAGATGGTTCAGCTTTCTCTTCCCGGCAAAACGGTTTGTGTTTCTCTCTGTATTTCGAGTGCCAGTCTTTTCCGGATTTGTCGCCATGACCACTCCCCGGGGCTATTCCCGTAAGCAGTATTTTTGACAAAAGGAACAGGCCAGCTGTTTGCCAGTAAGTTATTACCGGACCATGGAACAAGTCAGGTATCAACCAGTTCCAGAGGCACATTACCAGGTATATTGTGAGAAAAATGAATGCTATTCCCAATATACCAAATCCTACATACTTCAATACTTTTAACATTTTCATCTTATTTGCTTTTAAATAGTTTATACAATTCTTCAAGTCTTGCCCTCAATGCAAGAACAGCGTATCGCTTTCGCGAGATCAGGGTATTGATCCCTGTTCCTGATTTTTCCGAGATCTCCTTAAAGCTCAGATCATCAAATTCATTTGCGACAAACACATCGCGCTGTTCTGATGGCAATTCATCAAGTACCTCTTCAATGGTTTCCCAAATCAGCTCCTTTAGCTCTTCATCCTCCGGTGTGGATCCAAGTGCCGGAAGTATCTCTTCAAGTGACAGGGGACCATCTTCTCCTTCACCGCCCGAGGTTTCGGTGTAGCTGATATTTACCGGCCTCTTCTTCCTGAACATGTCAGTAATACGGTTATCAGCCACCCTGTAAAGCCATGCAGTAAGATTCTGTATCCTGTCGAGATCTCTGAAACCCAATGTAAGCTGGTAGAAGACATCCTGCAGTATATCCTCTGCCTCGACATGGCCGGGTATTCTGCGCCTGATATATCCAAGCAGTTTTTTCCGCTCGGTTGTATATGCAGTACTTATTCTATCCGACTCATTCGGGCTCATTGATCTTGCTTTTTACTCGCATAGACGAATCAGCGAATATTATATTTTAAATTTATNGAATTATTTTCCTGTTACGCCATTACGTTTATTCTTTTCCTTTCACCTCATTAANTTGCATAGACCTCTCCAATTCACCTCTTCTCCCCCTCTCCCTTTCTTAAATATTCCGTCTCCTGACCCAAAAGGTGTGAATTATATAAATCTATTCCTCAATTCTGTAATATTCCTGAGAATATAAAGGGTCAACTTTATACTGTTAAAAATTATCCGGGAAGAATCAGAATTTTCGGTCAATCATAATTATCGCGATAAATAAATCATTAATTAAAATCAATGTTATGGGAAAGTTTGAAATCAACAAAGCCAAAAACGGTGAGCACTTCTTTAACCTAAAAGCAGATAATGGACAGACCATTCTCACCAGTCAGATGTATACCTCGAAATCAGGCTGTTTTAATGGTATTGAATCAGTACGGCAGAACAGTCGTGATGATGGCAATTTTGAACGGAAGGTCTCCACTAACAGTAAACATTGTTTCAATCTGAAGGCTGCCAACGGACTGGTAATAGGTACAAGTCAGATGTATGAAGGCACTTCAGGTATGGAAAACGGCATTGAATCGGTCAAGAAAAATGGAAAAACCAAGGAGGTTAATGAGGAGTAAATCAGTCGATTATCTCTTCCTGTCATCTCTGGATTTTAATTGAAATAAGAATGTTGAACATTTGAATATTGAAATCAGAAGTTAAGTACTTCTTTATTCAAAATTCGTTTGTTCTGAGTTCTTTATTCAAGAAAAGTATAATGAAGCAAATGTATCTAACTGTCACCAGTAGTGCCGGATTTTAATACTTTATTGCCTTCTCGCCACCGACTACCGGCATTTTTATAGCCGTTCCATCAAGATCAATAGTAAGTCTGGTACCCGGTTCCGGTTGCAGGGTGAATTCTCTGTCGCTTGAAAAGATCATCAGTCCAATCTGCTTTCCGGGTGGTATAATCTGGTCATCAGGTTCAAGTTCGAAAGTCATTTCATAGAACCGGCCCGGCTTGAGTGGTTCGCTCTCGGTAAGTGTCTTGTGATTCTGCAAATCAGCCCAGCCACGTGTGATTATGTTGTCGGTGATCCTGGCATTACTTGCATTATTCCAAGGAAGCTCCACTAACCAGACAGACAGATTTACTGCCGGTTTACTGCTTGAAGCTCTGATTGTAATAGTTGTAACACCTGAAAGATGAACAGCTTCTTTCAGGACAGGGGTGAGATACAGGAGTCTGTTATCACTCCATTCAGCCTGAGCAAGGACATTTCCGCTGTATGAGAAATTATCAGTAAGAGTCTCCTTTCTCCGCCCGGGTACTTTTGTCATTACAAGCTTGCCTGAGGTCGGTGCACCGGCTGAAAGGAAAAACATAACATCCGAAGCATCAGGATTAGGATAATCTGCATAAGGAGTGGGATTTTTTCTGTCATCATTTTCACGCACTATCCATGCCTTTGGATCATTTTCGACACCGTTCTGAACTCCAAAAAGATACCTCGTGAACCATTTGTTCATCATTGAAAAAGGTGGTTCACCGCCATGGCCTCCCTGGTGAAAATATACCTGAACAGGTACACCTTCTTCCCTCAGAGCTTTAATGAAACGGATACTATGACCTGGCATAACATTCCAGTCATTGAAACCATGTGCCATCAGAACAGCGGCTTTGAAAGGTTTTATATAGTTCATAAGGTCGCGCTTTGCCCAGAAATCACTGTAATCTCCTTTCACGCGGTCTTGTCCACGCGCCATCTCCCCATCCCGTATGACACTGTCGCAGTATGCACACCTGTCGGGATTTGAATGGACAAAGTCGTAAAGAACATCAACATCTTCTCCCGGATATCCGCCCGGGCTGCGTACCAGTCCATTCGAACGGTAATAATGATAGTAAGAGTTATTTGGAGAAACAGGGATAATTGCCTCGAGTCCATCAACTCCTGTTGTTGCTGCTGCAAAAGGTATCGTTCCGTTGTATGATGTTCCGGTCATTCCAACCTTTCCGGTAGTCCAGTAAGCCTTTACCTCTTCAGTACTGTCTGGAGTTGTATATCCTTTTGCCCTTCCGTTCAGCCAGTCGATGACGGCTTTGGGAGCCAGGCGTTCAATATCCGTTCCTATAGTGGGGCAACCCTGCGAAAGCCCTGTTCCGGGAGCAGAAGAGTGAACAACGATAAAGCCATATGCAATCCACGTGGTCTGTGTTGATGAAATGATCGGCCGTTTACCATACCGTTTGATTTGCGGAGGATGAATATGTGGCACAGGGACAGTATTAAGCTCCTGTCTTATATTCCAGTTATAATCTTTGTTATCACCGGCTGTACCGGCGAAATAGGGACTTGACTCATATATTACCGGAAGCTTAAGTCCTTCCGTTTCTGTCTGTTTTGGCCGGGTAACATCAACATGCATCCTGTCAGGTTTGCCATCACCATCCGAATCGAATTCTGTTTCCACCCAAAGATCCTGCCTGATCCAGTCTTTGGAATTTTCGAATGCAGGTATTTTCTGTGCTTCGCCATTAACTATAACCGGGACAATTGTTGTGTCCGGTGCTGCTGCAACTGTTTTCGTATCATTTGTCTGTGCTATGAGATCAGCCCTGTTGAATAGAGCAGATGCCGCAATAAGCAGCATTACAATTAATCTTTTTTTCATAGTATTTTTAACATTTTCAGGTATACAAAGAAAATGAATTTTATGAAATGATGTTTTTTTTCTTATGTTTTAACCGGCTTTCTTCAGCCATAATTTGTGCAAAGACCTCATAAATACTAATTTATTTTAACCGCTATTTAATTCATACCTTTGTCAAACCATTATGAATCCATAGGTAGGTGGCAACCGGGTAAAAAAATACTATGATCAGAAAAATATTTAAATCGCTTAAGAAACCCGGATTAACCACATTTTTTATAGTGCTGATTGCATTTATTTTTGTTCCCTTTCAGACACTTTCAGGAAATGATCAGAAAGGATCAATCATGCATGATAAAATGGAAAGGACTTTTCATATTCATTTCCCTGTAACATATAAGAAATCAATACGGTCACCAATGGTTATTGTTTTGCATGGAAAGGGAGGGAACGGAGAGAGCATGGTTCTGGTTACCAAGAGAGGTTTTGACAAACTTTCCGATAGGGATGGATTCCTGGTTGTATATCCCGATGGCATAGAATTAAACTGGAACGATGGAAGATCGGATGAAGAATCCAACGATCGTGCACATAAAGAAAACATAGATGATGTCGGTTATATTTCTGCATTAATTGACTCTTTAAAGGAAGATTACAATATCGATCCAAAACGGGTTTATGTTACAGGCATCTCAAACGGTGCAATTATGTCATACCGGCTGGCTTGTGAATTATCACATAAGATTACCGCCATTGCTCCTGTTGACGGAAATATTCCATACATGCTTTCTCACGAATGCACTCCGTTGAGACCTGTTTCGGTACTTGCAATCAATAATGTAGATGACCCCCTTGTACCTTTTGAGGGGGGAGAGATCTGGAGCCATTTCCACAGGGTAAAACTGGGAAAAGTTCTATCAGTGAATGAATCAATAACATTCTGGGTCCGGAGGAACAAGTGTTCAATGATCCCTTTCATTGATCAGGAACCTGACAGGGATCCTGCTGATGGAACAAGAGTATTAAGAAAGGAATTTAAAAAGGGTCTCGATGGAACTGAGGTAATTCTATATAAAATTGATGGTGGCGGACATACCTGGCCGGGGGGCTTTCAGTATCTGCCTGCATGGATCATCGGAAGAACCTGCAGGGACTTTGATGCCAGTGAAGTTATCTGGGCTTTCTTTAAAAAGCACTCCCGCTAAATAAACTGAAGTAAGAATATTGATCGGTTGAATATTGAAATCAGAATTCTTTTACTTCTGAATTCAACACTCGTTTGTTCATTATTCTTAATTCAAAAAATCAATAATCTCCTCTCTTTCAATCCTGTTTCTACTTCGTCCCCGACATATCCCACAGCACATTGACAATCATCCACTTACCACCTGCTTTGGAAAGGTGAAGGTAGTCAAAGAAACCATATTTTTCGTTCCATGTTTTCACACTGGCATTTGACCCGTCGATATCGAGTATCTTAACCTCCTGAACCAGGTCTTTTCCAGGTGTCTTGTCCTGCATACGTACACCTTTGGCATTTCCCAATGCCGAAGCGCATAGTAACGAACGACTCATGTCCTGAACATAAACCAGGTCTCCGGTAGCAGCTACCCTCCTTTTTGAAAGTTCAGGAGAGACTGCATCCTGTATCCGTGACACATCACCTTTTGCCCATCCCTCAACGTAATCGAGAGCTGCTTTTTTTATTGCAATAGTATCCTCTTTTGATTGTCCGAAAGCCTGCAGAGCAAGCACTGCCAGGAATAATAAAATCAGTCTTTTCATACAATATTTTTTTGGTAAATAACATTTGAAGATATGAAATTAAGACGGAAAGGCCTCTGAAATTTTACAGCCGGCAGGTATAAGTTTACAAACAGTAAGGGAAGAAAATTGCATCTTAAATAAATGAATCATACTTTTAGTGCATGAAGTCAGTATCCGATTTATTTGTAAACCTGAATCATAGTATATGGACCGGTATCTGAAGAAGCTGATAGAAGAAGGTGAAAATCAAAAGCTTGACTTTAAGTACTGTGTTTCCGACAGCAGGAAGATTGCCAGGACATTAGCCGCTTTTGCAAACACCGATGGAGGAAGGTTGCTTATCGGAGTAAGAGATAACGGAAGTATTGCCGGGATCAGGTCGGATGAAGAATATTATATGGTTGAAACTGCTGTGACCCTTTTTTGCCGACCCGAAATAGATTTTACCACGAAACAACATATAACTGAAGGGAAGACCATTCTTGAGGTGGAGGTGAACAGGGGAGATAAAAGGCCTTACCAGGCTAAAGATGAGGACGGAAAATGGATATCGTACTTCAGGCATAATGACCAGAACCTTGCAGCAAACAGAGTTCTTCTTCAGGTCTGGAGAAAAAAAGAAAAGGACTCCGGCGTTATGGTAAAATTCAGCAAAGTAGAAAATACACTTCTCGATTATCTTGGAAAAAACGGAACAATTACGCTTTCAAAATTCAGGAAGATCACGCACATTCCATCTTCGAAAGCTGAAGCTATTCTGGCCAACCTCATAATATTTAAAGTCATAAAAATGAATGCATCGGAAAAGGGATTCAGCTATGAATTAAATCCGGATGAACCGGTGAATTTAAATCCCGGGATAATTATCAGCTATTAGTCTTTTGTTGAATTAAGAACATTTGAACATTCGAATGCTGAATTCAGAAGTTCTAACTTCTGCATTCGCTGATCAAATGTTCAATATTCTGTTTTCAATTTTGTCAACGGAATGATAGTCTTAACACCGGACTTTGATTCCCTTAGTTTTTAACCTTCTGCGTCAATGTTTCGCGGATCATCTTCCTCAGTTCCAATTGTTTGTTTTCAACTACATGCCTCGATGAGGGATGATAATACTCAGCATATCTGCATTTGGCAAGACTATATGACATATTATCCATGGTGCCTTTAATATCTACTCCCAGTTTAATTGGCAATGGACAATCCACTACTGAAACATGGTAATCGAAACTCATGTCAAAATTATGCCGCCCTGCAACTACTGCCTTATATTTGTCCATAACAATCAGGAAGGGGTAAATGTCAATTTCATTACGGAAAATAGTGAATTCTGCAGATAGAGAATCAACCCGGTTTTTAGTTTTCTTATTGAATTTGAGCTTTTTAGCTATTTCACTGAAAGTCTGGCCATCCATCAATACCAGATCATTCCCTTTTATAGAGGCAGCGCCCCTCAGAGTCGATTTTTTAAGATTATATAATGAATCGAGGTATGTCTCAACAGCAATATGAAATTCGCCTTTTCCGCCAAATGATCGCAACATGGGCATAAGAGAATCAATATCAGGAATCATGGTTAACAACTGACCGATCTCAACATCGAGCATATGATAATCCAGTCCGAGAAACAGGTGATTTTTTCGGGGAGTACGATACATTGCGGTGAGTTGCATCCTGGCAGCCGGGGTTTTAAAAGTTAGTCCATCGAGCAGCAGGACACCATCATGAATCAGCACATTGCCGGTAATGTTGGTAGCTGAATCAACTCCCATTACGGCAGTTTTTATATTTGTACTAAGCAGCACATCTATTCCCTTTGGCACCATATATGGTCCGGTATAAGTTGAATCAACTGCAGAATCTTCAGGCTTTACTGCTACAGTTGAATCCGTATTCCCGATCCCGTTTGTAAGAGCCATAAGTTGTGCAACATCTGTTATATTAGAGATAAAGTCGAATTTACCCCGCAAGATCGAGTCACCCCTGAAATATGATAAAACATTGTGTAAGAAACCTGTTAATTGAAAATCGGAGTTGCCGATCTTCATGCTTCCCTCTTTAATATTAAATGTCTCGGGGTTGAATTCCATTTTTATTGCGGGGATCTCAACCGGATGTGAAAGTCCCGANATAGTAATGG
>JGI20214J51650_10000517_pt1 | contig 23839 bp, 27 predicted proteins | sample WetSurMetagenome_FD_51650 | JGI IMG/M metagenome (IMG submission 51650) | reverse complement strand
GCCCCGGCGGCTGTATCGGCGGCGGGGGACAGCCGATTCCGACAACGGATGAAATTCGCGCCAAGCGCATCCAGGCTTTATATCAAATTGATTTTAAGAAAACCGGCTTCCGCCGCTCCTATGAAAATAAAGGCGTCTTGGAAGTCTTGGAATGGATTAAAAAAAATAAATTAAGCAAAAAAGTTTTGTATACTAATTATAAAAAGAGAAACAAATAATTTAATTCGAATCTACGAATTTTGGGCGAATCTACGGATGACATCCGAATGGATAATTATTTCGTGGCATTCGGATAATTCGGATATCATTTGTAGATTCGGATGCTATTCGTAGATTCGAATTATATTCACAACTTAAATTTTAATATAAATTTTTTATGAAAAAATATCTCGCCACCATAACCATTCTTAGCGATGACCGGCACAACAATGCGCTGGCCATCCAGGAAGTGATGACCGAAGAAAGCCGTCTAATCCATGCTCGTTTGGGCGTCAATCTGGTTCCTGCTTGCTCGGCACAATGTATGGGTATTATCACTCTGATTGCCGAAGGCACCTCGGCTGATATCAAAAGATTGACCGCCAAGTTTAATAAAATTAAGGCGGTCAAAGCGAAGAGCCTTATCATATAATTTTAAATTTTCAAATAATGTATAAATTTTTTAATTTTAAATTTTTTTAAAATCAGTTTTTCCCCATGTCAAATAAAAATTTTTAATTTAATTATTTAAAATTATTTTAAAATTTAAAATTGTAAATTTATTTCTCATGGATTACATTCAAGAACAAGCCGCGGTCAAGGTTGATGCCGCCGCCATTGCTAATTTCGTTGCTCTGGCCGGCGTCATAACTTTTTTGCCGTTTTTAATTCATCTGCAATGGATTACCGGCCCGATTGTCAATGCGCTGTTGATTTTGATTTTATTTATTGTCGGCATTCGTTCGGCTTTATTGATGTGCTTAGTACCGAGCATAATGGCTTTGGCTGGCGGACTTTTGCCTGCGATTTTAGCGCCGGTCGTGCCGTTTATCATGATCAGTAATGTAATTTTTGTTTTAAGCATTGATTATTTTTATCGGTCGGTTAAAAGTCAATTTAATGGCTACTGGATCGGCGTTGTGGTTGGTGGCGCGCTAAAATATTTATTTATTTGGTTTAATGCTAATCTGATGATTGGCCTGATCTTGAAAAAAGATTTGGTTTCAGCCGTTGTTCGTCTTGTTTCTTGGCCGCAATTCGCTACTGCCCTGATCGGCGGAATAATTGCCTTCGTTATTCTTAAATGGTTGAAAAGAATATAATCGCGTAACGGTCATAGGAACGCAACTACACTCTGTCTTGCGAAGCCGGAAAGCATAATTATTTTTTGCAATAAAAAAACCGCTCGTCGTTTCCGATCGAGCGGTTTTCGTTTTTGCACAAAAAAATTATTTTAAGTTAAAATTTTCCGTAAAGACAGTATGGGAACAGATTGAGATAAAATTTTAAAGCCCTAGCTTCTGCTTCGGTTTGGCGCCGGTATTTTTTGGTTTTAAAAAAGGACAGGGAGCACAATCGTTTATTCTTTTTCTTTTTTTTCATTTTCTCTCCTTTTTATGGGCGTTGTCTTTTTTTCCAATTTTTATTATTTTTTCTTCTACTTTTTTGTTTTAAATTTTCTCTATACCTTTCATCCTTTACTCGACTCAGTTTATCCATCCTTCCTCCTTCCAAGCTAATGTTTATTTTTCTGTTATTTTTTTAGTGACAGAGATGAGACTGCCTAAACATTAAATCGTCGATGAAGGTTTCTGTTTTGTTTTTTTCTGGCCGTTTTTTTGGGCCCGGGAGATGTCTCTTTTGCGTTTTACTTTGTTTCGAATTATTTTTATTTTCTTCTCCGGACACCTTCGTTTCGTCGAGGAACCAGTTTTAACTACAGAAGAACTACTATTCATTGTTACCTCTATTTTTGATATTTGAAAATGTAAATTTCGTTATTAATATTTTGCCAAGAGCTTGCTTCAATTTTAGCCTGTTCAACGATTTTGTCAAATCCGGTCCAGTATTTATTAACGACAAAATAGACAGTATGGGCGCCGGTTAAGTCTGCGGCGCGCAAGGCTGTGGCGCGATCCGGTTTCTTATAGACCATATCCAGATAAATTTGATAAAGCGGCCCGCCGGTCGGGATGGGATAAAAGTAAACCACCCCTAGCCCCTCCTTCCTTGTCCCTCGGAGCGTAAGCGGAGTGGGAGAAAGGAGGGGAACATAATGACTGAACCCAAAAGTTGAGAGCGCGGCAACGGAAACTTGCTGGTCGGCTAAAACGACATAGGGCTCGCTATCGGCGTCTTTTTCGATCCAATTCACAGCTTTAAAATCAGTTTTTCCCACTGCAAAACTATGAGAATTAAAATAATTATCTTGCCGCGGATATGAGCTATATAATGAAACAGCAATTAAGAAAATTAAAAAAACAAGCCAAGAATATTTTATAAAAGGCCGGCTATTTAAAATTAAATTTATTATTTTAACAAAAATAATGGCGATAGCCGGCAAGAGAAAAATAAAAGCATCAAGCAAAAGCCGATTGGCATAATCGGAGCGTTCATAATCGATGAGAAAATTAAAACCGATTTGCCGAGTGATAAAAAAAGCGATAAGCAGTGAAAAAGCGAAGCTGGCCGTAAAAATAAGCGTCGGATATTTTTTTCTAAAGCGATAAATTGCGTAAGCGGCTAATAAAGCGGCAAAAATTAAAATAAGCCATTCGTTGCCGGCGAAAAAATAAACAAAGTTAAGGAAAATATTTTCGTGGCGCGGAAAAAATATGGCAGGTATCGTAAAACCCGAACCTGACGACTCTCCGCCAGCGGCATTGTTTTTCTCTGTTAAATAAAATAGTATTGGTAAAATTAAAGCATTGCCCGCAATGATTAGCGCGTAAATAATTTTTTTCCAAGAAAATGAAATTAATCGGCGGTAAATAAAAATAGCCAAAGAAAAGAGCAAGGCCGGAATCCCTGCAATCGGATGAATTGATAGTGCCGCCGCGGCCAAAAGAAAACTTAACATAATTTCCGCCCGATTTTCCGCCGTCAGAGTTATAAAAATAGTTAAAATTAAAAATAAATAAGCCAGATTTTGCGGAACCGTTAGGGTAAAAATAGAAAAGGGGAGAATGAGAAGAAGGAGAATAGAAATTTGAAATTTGAAATTTGAAATTTGAAATTTTTTGAGAAATAAAAAGATAGTTGGGGGTAAAGTTAGAGCTACTAAAATCGGCACCAGTAATTTATTAAGCCAAACAATTGGGATGAAAAATAATTTGTTGGCTAATAAAATTAAAGAATACTGTCCAAGATAATATGGCGTTTTAGGCAGGACAAAACCTTGCTTATCAATTAGTTCTAAAGTCGCTTGATGAATAAACGGGTCATAACCATAACCGATCTTGAAAATAATCCATAAAATTGAAAAAGATAAAAAATAATGGGCGATGACAAGATAAAGCGTGAAACGCGATTTTTTTAAGATGAGAAAAAATAAATAGGCAGTCGCTAAAATATGGGCGATAAAAAATTTAGCCGGCACGACTTGCCATGGCGAAGTTATCGCCGCGTTGGTTTGAGATTTAAACAAGAGCATAAAACAAAAAGCAAAGAACAGAAAATATGGAATGAGCCAGGTGAAAGCAAAGATTATTTTTTTCAAACCCAATTTATTTTTAGTAATATCATTAGTGCCAAGCAAATCAGATTTTTTTACAGAAAGCGTTCGCCAGAAAAGCCAAAGTCCTGAACCGGTCAAACATAGGGTTATTAAAATTCCCAGCCAATTTAAGGTATAGAAATAATAAACAACCGCGCCACTAGTAGAAACAAGGCAAATCGCGGCTAGCGCCAGATAAAATAATTGTTTTTTAAGGCTAAATTTCATATACAATAATATTAGCAGAAAACATTGCTGATTGGTAGCTGCTCTTTTCTTGCTAAAATCCGCATTATTTGGTAATGTATAATGCAAATACAGCGAATTATATGCGAATACTACGAACTATTTATCAAATTTTTCCTAAGCGATTCGTTAAAGTGTTTGTAGTATTCGCATAGAATTTGTAGGTTCGCATTATATGACCAAGGTAATTATTTTTTTTAAAGGTTATTGGAGAGAAATTTGCGTGGCGCTCTTGGCGGTCGGATTTTTTGCGGCCGCCAGCGGTTTTATTTTTTATACCCATCCGAATGATTTTATGAAATGGGCGTCGCCGGACGAAACCGCTAATTATGTTTTTGCCAAACTTTACGGCCAGACCGGCCAGCTTACGATTTACGAAAAATATAATCCTTATGTTGACGAAATAATGCAGCCGAGAAGCTTTCGCAGTGATAATGGATTTTTAAAGCCGGTAAGTTTTTTAGGAATTATTTTAATTTACGGCCAGATCGTTAAATATTTTTCCGCCGACGTTCTGCCGTATCTAACGCCATTTTTTGCCGCCCTGGGAATTTTTTTCTACTATCTTTTAATTAAAAAAATTTTTACTTCTAAAATCGCTTTCATCTCTGTAGTGCTTGCGGCTGGAATGCCGGTTTTATTTTATTACAGCGTTCGCAGTCTTTTTCATAACGTGCTTTTTATTTCTTTTTTAATCAGCGGTTTGTATTTTATAATTTTGGCCGTAACGCGGCCGCAAATTAAAAATAGTTTTTTGTCTTGGCGATTTTGGCGAATGGACTGGCTTAATTTATTTATTTCCGCTTTAGGTGGATTATTCGTTGGCGTGGCGCTCGCCACGCGGACTTCGGAAGCGCTTTGGGTGATTCCGGTATTTGTCATTCTCTATTTTTTTAATTTAAAAAAAGTCGGATTTTTAAAATTAATTATTTTTTTAGCTTTTGTCTGTTTGCCATTTGTGCCGGTGATGTCTTGGAATCAAATCCTTTATGACGGATTTTTTCGTGGCGGTTATTCAGAGATGAATCGTTCGCTCACGACTATTTCCACGGCCGGCGCTGACTTGACCAAGACAATCGTTGTGGGACAATTTTCTTTCGCGGTTGAGCCGCTTAAAAAAATCAAGGACAATATTTTTTATTTTGGCTTCCGGCCCGCTCAAGCCGCGCAAGCGTTTAAAAATTATTTTAGTAAAATGTTTCCTTGGCAATTTTATCCGGCTTTTCTCGGGCTGATACTTTTTCTTTCCCGTGTTTGGAAATGGAAGAAAAAATATTGGGCATATCTTGCGGCATATTTTGTCGCCTCGGCTATTCTTATTTTATATTATGGCAGTTGGAATTTTCATGACAATCCAAATATTAATGAAATAACCATTGGTAATTCTTATACCCGTTATTGGCTACCGATTTATCTGGGAGCATTACCGTTTGCCGCGTTTTTTATTTCTCGTTTATCTTGGGCGCTTTTTGCCGGCGAAAAATCAGAAGAAGAAAATATGCCGGCCGCAAATTTTAAAGAAAAAATCAAAAAATTTTTCGAGCCAAAAATGCCGCGCCGCCATTTTTTAGTGAACGCGGCGCAAGCGGTTTTCGTAATTATTATTTTATTTTTTTCTTTCAATTTTTTATGGTTCGGCTCCAAAGAAGGTTTGGCTTATTCTGATATTAACAATCAAATTTTAAAATCAGAATATGATCAGGTTATCGCCTTAACCGAACCGTCGGCTGTGATCATTACCCAATATCATGACAAAATATTTTTTCCCGAACGCAAAGTGATCATCGGCTCTTTGACCGATGAGACGATGAACGCGCGCTATAAAAAATTGGTTAACCTTCTGCCGGTTTATTATTTTAATTTCACTTTTCCCGCCAAAGATTTTCAATATTTGAATGACAGCAAATTAAAATCGGCCGGCTTGGTTTTAAAAAAAATAAAAACTACTGACGATGTTTTTACTTTGTATAAATTGGAAAATCGTCCTCTGGAAACCGCTACGTCAACTTCAAAACTTGGCGTTAAATTTTTTAGTAAGCGTTTAAAATAATAATATAAAATAATCCAAAAAACTATTTACAGAAAAAGGAGGGGAATATGCAATGTTCATTACGACAAATTAAGTGCAAGGTTCACAGAGTTGATTTGATAAAAAAAGAGCTGCTTTTTAAGATTGACCAGGCCGTGTATGGAATTCCTTTTGACGAAATAACCAATCTTAACAGTTGTGTCAAAGAAGGTTGTGAGGAGGGTTTGGTCGGCAAACTCGTTGAAATTTCCGACGGTATATTAAAGATTACTCAGGACTAGTAAAAAAGTATTAAAATAAAACCATCAGTGCGAAAGCAGGCTGATGGTTTTTTATTTTTGCCGATTTTATGATATAATAAATTTATATGGAGGAAGCATTAAATCAATTTTTTTCCGGCATCAACCAATACGCTAATTTAATTTTGGTGATCATTACGGCTGTCTATGCCTACATGACTTTTGAAACCGTAAAGATCATGCGCCGGCAGGTGACGGCTAATATCCGCATTGCCAAAGTTCATTTGCGCGTCGCGGCGGAAGGCAAGCGCGACGGCTTTAAAGTTTTAGCTTTTAAAGATTTGGCCAAGCGGCCATACGGTGCGCTCAAGGAAATCACTTTTATTTTTCGGATGTTCGCCGATTTTGTTAATGTTTCTTATGGCGCGGGTGCAATTGATCAACCAAAGTTATTGGTGAAATTCAGTCGCTGTAATTATGAACTTGAAGTCCGGCCGACTTCCGAGCGCATTGGCGCCTCGCGTCGTACTGTCATCATTCCTGGTGGTGGTTTTGAAAAAATTGACTTGGATTATTTTATCGCCTTTAATGAAAAATTTTTAGAGCAGATCAAAAAAAATCCGGCCGGCATCGAATATTATGTCCGCTATCGCGACAATTCTGGCAAAAGGCACTCGGTCAGGATTGATGAGGTGGACGGATTAAAATGAAATTTGAAATTTGAAATAAAAAAATTTGAATAAGATAAAAAAATACCCCCACATATCATTTTTAATAATTAGATATGTGAGGGTGTGACTATTTTATGCGACGGAGAAGTCGGCATTCTCTTCCGTAGTTTGCTCTGAGAGAAGAAAAGCTAACGGTCCATTGATCTGGAATCAGATCTCCGTATATTTGATGAGTCCAAGACACGAAACCGGCAAGCCACAGATTTAAATCAAATTTTTTATTACCGCTGTCATTTTCCCAATTGGCAAAAACAAAAGTTATATTACCTCTCATAATCTCAGGTATTTCATTTTGATGCTTTAGTAAATGCGTGCCATCATCTTCTTCAGATGATGCGTTTTTTTTCCCCGACAGGATATGCATTTTTTCACCAATCATGCGGTCTTCGTTTTCTTCAAAAAAATCAAGTATTTCGTATTCGCGATCCCCAAGTGCTAATGTTCTGGGTAGTTTTGTTTCCCTGACGAAATTTCTAAGAAGATTTCGAATAGCCACAGTATTGTCAGAGCTTGCCAGTATTTCAAACAGTTTGTCTCCAATCTCTCTTTGTAAATGTGCAATCGACCTTAACGTATCCATGAATCCTCCTTCGCCTCCTCTTTTTGAGAAAGCATTTCTCCTCGCCGACATTGGCAAAGAGGAAAGTCATTGACTTCTTTGTAATTATGGCATTTATTTAGTTTAATGTCAAGGTCGGTGAATTTTTATTGCTTTTTCGGCCATTTTACCTTAAAATAAGGCTATATGGAAAAATTATTTTTATATAATACTTTAACGAAGAAAAAGGAGGAATTCAGGCCGATTAAAAAGGGCATGGTTTCTTTTTATCAATGCGGGCCGACGGTTTATTGGACACAGCATATCGGCAATCTGCGCGCGGCGGTTTTGGGCGATATTATCCGTCGTGTTTTTGAATATGACGGCTACAAAGTTAAATATGTAAAAAATTATACTGATGTCGGGCATCTTATTTCCGATGAAGATATGGGCGAGGATAAAATGGAAAAGGGCGCCAAACGCGAAGGTTTGACGCCGGAAGAAATCGCGGAAAAATACATTAATATTTATGAACAGGACACGGCTGATTTGAATATTAAAGAACCTTGGAAAAAACCGCGAGCGACGAAGCATATTAAAGAAATGCAGGCGATGGTAAAAACGCTTTTGCAAAAAGACTTTGCTTATACCACGCCTTTGGCTATTTATTTTGACGTTTCCAAATTTCCTAATTACACCGAGCTTTCGCGGCAGGATTTGGAAAAAAATATTGCGGGCGAGGGGACAGGCGACGTTAATGATCCGGCCAAAAAAAATCCGCATGATTTTGCGCTTTGGTTTTTCCGCGCCGGTGTCCACGCCAATGCTTTGCAATTTTGGCCATCTCCTTTTAAATCGCCGTTGGTAAAAGCAGGCGAAGGTTTTCCCGGCTGGCATATTGAATGCTCGGCCATGGCGAAAAAATATTTAGGTCCAACGCTTGATGTTCACATGGGCGGCATTGAACATATTCCCGTTCATCACACAAATGAAATCGCTCAATCCGAAGCCGCCAACGGTGTTAAGTATGTTAATTATTGGTTGCATAATGAACACTTATTAGTCAATAATGAAAAAATGGCCAAGTCCACTGGCACCGGTTTTACTTTGTCCGAAGTTAAAGCCAAAGGTTTTTCACCGCTCGCCTTGCGCTATTATTTTCTCTCGGCCAATTATCGTTCCAAACAAAATTTCACTTGGGAGGGACTTGAGGCGGCGCAAAATGGATTAGAAAATTTATATAAAGACGTGTGGAAAGCCTGGGTAGATTTACCGGATAATAGTATTCCAACCGGCGGAGTTGTGAATGCTGAATTTAAGAATAAATTTTTGGAAGCGCTTTGTGATGATTTTAATACTCCGGCGGCATTGGCCGTTGTTCAAGAGATGTTAAAGTCAGATTTGACAGCGCTTGATAAATTTGCGACGATCGTGGATTTTGATGAAGCATTAGGACTTGATTTTTTGAAAGCAAAGCCAGTAAAAACAAAAATTTTTCAGGACCAAATTATTATTGATGGCCAATCATATTGTCTTATTTTTCGTGGGATAATTGCTGATGACATAAAAGACATGGCAAAAGAAAGGCAGAAAGCTAGGGTCGATAAAAATTGGACCGAATCTGATCGTTTGCGTTCCGAAATTGAGGCTAGGGGATTTTATGTTGAAGATGCTGCTACTTGCATGGAGGTGGGAAAAAAATAAACTTCTCCCCTTTACATTTTTAAAATATTGTGTTAACGTAATAAACGACGGTTTTGATACCATGTCATTCTCTTTTGCGAGAGTGATTTTTTAATTATTATAAGCTGGGGTAGAACGTTTTTCACGTTATTCTTGCAAAGGCAGGAATCCGGCGCTTATCGTTTTAATCTGGATTCCCGCCTTCGCGGGAATGACATCAATAAAATGGCTGAACAAGTAATCTTAAGTTTTAGTGAAGTATCCTTTGGATATAAAGAAAATAGACTCCTCTTGGACGAGGTGAGTTTTGGTATCCGTCAAGGTTCGAAAATAACTTTGATGGGCCAAAACGGCGCCGGCAAAAGTACGATCTTTGCTTTGATCAAAGGCGAAATTAAACCGCAAAAAGGGCGCGTTTCGCTGACCAATAATGCCACGATAGGCGCGGCCAGCCAGGCTGTCGCTCGAGCTGATTTTGATTTGTCGGTTGAAGATTATTTTGGCAAAGCTTTTGAAGTGGTGCCGGTTAATATCAAAAGCCGCATCGGTAAAGTAATGGAGGCGGTCAATTTAACCGTCCCGACCGACCGCCGCGTCGGCGATCTGTCCGGCGGCCAGCAAGCCAGATTGCTTTTGGCTTATGCCTTGATCCAGACGCCTGATATTTTATTATTAGACGAGCCGACCAACAATCTTGATCCGGAAGGCATTAATCATTTGATCCAATTTTTATTGATGTATGACAAAACAGTTTTAGTTATTTCCCATGACGCCGACTTTTTGAATTTATTCACGGACGGCGTTATTTATCTTGATGTCTTTACCAAAAAAGTTGAAACCTATGATGGAAATTATTATGACGTGGTGGAAGAAATCGAACGCCGGATCGAACGCGAGCAGATGAAGAATGCGCAATTGGAAAAAATCATCAAAGACCGCAAAGAAAAGGTAAACTTTTTTGCCAACAAGGGCGGTAAGATGCGCAAGCTTGCCAAAAAAATGCGCGAGGAAACCGAAGAGATGGAAGAAGAAAAAGTTGAAGTGCGCCGCGAAGATAAAACTATCCGCGCTTTTGAAATTCCCGCTCAAGATATCACTGGCAAGATTTTAACCATCACTTCCGCGCAGGTTATCCAAAATCATCAGCCGGTCGAGAAAAAAATCGATAAGACTTGGTATAAAGGCACGCATATTTTGATTACTGGGCCGAACGGCGCCGGCAAAAGCACGCTGTTGCGTTCGATCGTGGCCGGTACTGCCAAGGGAGCGAAGGTTTTGCCGGAAGTCCGCGTCGGTTATTATAGCCAGGATTTTTCCAATCTTGATTTTAATCAGACGGTTTTTGAATCTTTGAAAAGCGTGATGGATACGGAAAACGACGAACAGCGGATGCGCACAGTCGCGGCCGGGTTTTTAATCACCGGCGATTTGATGGGTCATAAAGTTGAAGATTTATCGGAAGGACAGAAAGGCTTATTATCTTTTACCCGCTTAGTTTTGACCTCGCCAGGATTATTGATTTTAGATGAGCCGACTAATCATATCAACTTCCGCCATTTGCCGATTATTGCTGAGGCGATTGATAATTACGAAGGCGCAGTGGCCATTGTTTCGCACATGGAAGAATTCGTAAAAAAATTGCGGATTGACGATTATCTGGATATGGGAAAAGTTTAATTTTATCGCTTCATAAAAACCGCCGGCTCAAATGTTGGCGGTTTTATTTTTGTTCATTCTTGAAAAATTGACAATTTGATAATTAAATGCTAATATAATATTTAATTTTAATGTTTTAAAAATAATTCTGTTTTATTTTTCCGGCAATAGCTGACAAAAATAAAACTCGTAAAAAATTATGGAAATTTTTTGGGTCATCTTGGCAGCGGTAGTGTTAATTTTACTTTTCGGCATCCGTATCGTTGGCCAGAACACGGTTTTAGTGATTGAATTTTTGGGAAAGTATCGCCGTATCATGAGCGCCGGCTTGAATTACAAGATTCCGCTTTTCGAACGTGTGGCGGAAAACGTTTCCTTGCGCCAGCAAAATTTTGCCATCAAAGGTTTATATCCTTCCAATGATAAAGTTATCATTGATGTTTCCACTAATTTGATTTACGCGGTTGACAGCGGCTTGGACGGTGTTAAAAAATATGTTTATTCTTTGACCAATCGCGAGCAATCGATCGGTGCCGTAATTGAAAATTCTTTGCGCACTTATATTGCCAAAGAAACTCATGAAGGAATTTTGGAAAAGAAAGAAGAATTAGCGGCGCATATCCGCGGCGACATGGAAAAGCAATTTTCCGAATGGGGAATGATCATCTACAGTTTTCAAATTACCGGCGTCAGCTTTCCGGCGACTATCACGCAAGCCATGTCGGAAGTTGTGGCTTCGGAACAGTTAAAAAAAGCGGCGATGAACAAAGGCGAGGCGACGAAAATTCAAGCGGTTAAAGAAGCGGAAGGCGAGCGCGAACGCAAACGTCTGCAAGGCGAAGGTATCGCCATGGAACGCGAAGCGATTGCTAAGGGTTTGAAAGAATCAATCGACATTGTTCGCGGTTCAACCAATCAATCTTCGGCAGAAATCTTAGCTTTATTAACATTGACTCAATATTTAGACACTCTCAAAACTATCGGCATGGCGGATAATAGCAAAGTTATTTTTCTTGACACCAACGTCAATAAAACTTCTGACTTGATGCAGCAATTGACCAGCGCAATGGAGATTGCTTCTGACAAGAAAAAAGTTTAGGAATTGAGAATAAAAAATCGCGGCTTTATTCCAGCCGCGGTTTTTTTGCATTTTATCCGTTGTTTGTTATAATTCGGTTATGATTAATTTTTGGCAAAAATTTAAAAAACCGATAATCGCGCTCGCGCCGATGGCCGGTATTACTGACGCCACTTTTCGGTATTTGTGCGGCAAGTATGGCGCCGATGTGGTTTACAGCGAAATGATTTCGGCGGCCGGTTTGTTTTATGACAGCGAACGGACGAGCGGTCTTTTGGATTCTTATAAAAAAAATGGTGGGGCAAAATTTGTGGTTCAGCTTTTTGGCAATAAGCCGGAGCATTTTGCCAAGGCGGTAAAAATTATCGAGAAAACTGTAAAGCCGGACGGCATTGATATTAATTTCGGCTGTCCGGTGCCGAAGGTGCAAAAAATCGGCGCCGGCGCAAAATTATTTCAGGATTTGGATCAGTCGCGCCGCGTTATCGAAGCCTGTCTGCAAAATACCAAGTTGCCCATTTCGGTAAAAACCAGAACGCAGGCCGGCAAGGTGAGTGTGTTGGATTTTGTCGAGAAGATGAAAGATTTGCCGATTGCGGCGCTGATGGTGCACGGCCGGACGCTCGCACAAGGTTTTTCCGGCGAGGTTGATTATAAAATTTTAAATCGGGCGAAGAAAAAGTTCAAAGGCGTCTTTATTGCTAACGGCGGAATTGATGATTTAAAATCAGCGCAAGAGATGTTGAAAAAAACTAACGCGGATGGAATTGGTATTGGCCAGGCGGCTTGCGGCCAGCCTTTTATTTTTGAAGAAATTAAAAAATATTTTCTTAAAGACAATAGTAACACACCCCGTCCTCGCGAGGCGCGAGTCCACCCCTCTCGAGAGGGGATTGTATTTACAACTGCCTGGGAGCATGCTAAGCTGATGGAAAAATTGAAAGGCAAGCAGGGGATGCTGGAAATGCGCAAACATTTATGCTGGTATGTGAAAGGCTTGCCCGGCGCCGCCGAACTGCGCCAAGAATTCGTTAAAGTCGAAACGTTGAATGATATAAAAAAGCTGTTAAAATATTTTTTTACTTTTTAAAGGAGGCAAATATGTATCAAGGTTCTACTCTAGAGAGTATGAGTTGGTATAAAGATTTACTTGAGCTGGCGAAAAAAGAGGTTGGATCTTTAAAAGAAGTAATAAAAAAAATTCCTGAAAGCATTCTGGAAATGCTTGATAGAAGAAATCTTTTTGAAATCATCAAAAGAAATTATAATGACGAATTTCATGCGGATGGAACCTTTTACCCGGAACAAATTGCCAGCGATATTCTTTACAGGATTGCTTTATTAGTGGAAGATGATCTTTTAAATGAATATGATTCCATTCTTGATAAATCAGACGGTAATTCTCGTAGACGATTTGTACCTGATTTGAGAAGGGAAAAATTAAAACAGAAAAGGATAAAAGATTTTTTTGATAAACATTTTCCCGAATAATTTGGGAAAGTAAAAGAGGCGCGTCCAGGCACCTCTTTTTTATTTTTATTCTCTGGTTTAGAGCCATTTTTTCTTGGCGAAGATTAAGAGTAGAATTAGGGCAAAGATGGTCATAACGCCGGAAACCAGCCAGAAGCCGTAAGGACTGTTAAGAAATGGCATACCGGCCTCAACATTCATACCGAACATAGAAGCGATGATGGACAGCGGATACATCACAACAGAAAAAATAGTTAAAGTTTTGATGACGTTGTTGATGTTGTAATTAAGCATTGATTGATTGGTGTCGTAAAGCGCTTCGACCGCCTCTTTTTGATTTTCTGAAAGCTCCCAAATCCTTTTGGTGTGTTCGATCAATTCAAAATAATAATGATTAAGTTTGCCGGAAGAAATTACCTGGCTTTTGGTCTGGGTGATTTTTTTTAAGATGTTTTTGTGGCTTTGCATGATGCGCCGGATACTGATGATGTTGCGCCGCAATTCCAAAATTTCCCCCGCGGCTTTTTTCTGCTGATTGGAAAAAATAATTTTTTCAATCTCGTTAATCTTGGCATTATTTTTGTCCATCAAATCATAACAATGGAAAATAAGTTTGGAGAGAAGTTCGCAGAGCAGAATGGCCGAGGAGGGCATTTCTTTGGCAAGTAAAATTGAGTCGTCTTTTTTGGCCGTATTGAAAAAATCATTGAGAGTTGTCAAATTATTGTTGTGTAGAGTAACCAAAAGTCCGTGGCTGATGAAAAAATCGATTTCCGCTGGAACGATTTCGTTATCATGAAAAATTGGAAATTGCAAAACGAGGAAAAAATATTTTTCCCGCTGCTCAAATATCGGTCGCTCGGCCATCATTTTGGCCGACGAGGCGCGCAATTGCTTAAAATCAAAATCGTAAATTTTGATCTGGCGCAAAAAAGACAATTCGTCCTTGCCTGGGTTAGCTATATTGAGCCATTTTATTTTTTTACCATCCGCGCCGGAAATTATCAGCTGTTGGATGTTGTTGGATATTTTTTTGTAGTTAGACATTTTTTCTTTGTTAATAACATTTATATTATAGCACAAAAATATTCTTTTCACGCCATTCCTGTTAATTACGTCATTCCCGCGCAGGCGGGAATCCAGATTGGTCGGCATTATGCAAATTTACTGGATTCCCGCCTGCGCGGGAATGACGTGAAATTTAATTTATGCTATAATTTTTATATGCCTACTGAATTAAATCTTGGCGCAAATATTGAGACGCCGAAAAAACTTGAATCAATGACGGGCGTTCCAAGTGAGCGGCCGGAATTGAAATTGGAAAAACCGGAAACCGGGGAAAGTTCGGCGGTGGAAAAATCAGGCGAAGTTAAAACAACGCCGGTTTTGGCGCGTCCGGCAAAAAGTATCATCTCGGAATACGAAGAAAGAGAAAAACAAATCGAGAATTTTTTGGCGCGCGATTTGGAAGAAATTTATCTCGGCTTGCCCCTTGATAAACAAGCGGAATTCCGCCGTGAGGGCGAAGAAACCGCCAAGAAAATCAATAAACTTTTAGAAAAAACCAAAATAAATCTTGGCAAAATAGTAAATCTGATCCGCAAATGGCTCGCACTTATTCCCGGCGTCAATAAATTTTTCTTAGAGCAAGAAGCAAAAATAAAAGCCGACACAATTGTTAAATTAAAAAATAATAATTTAATTGATTAGCAGAATAAAATCTTAGAAAGCGTTAACTATAATGCTAATAAAAGATTTCAGTCAGTCGCGAGCCTTGAGAAATTTTGGATAAGACGCGCAGCGTAGAAGCCGTGCAAAATTGCGTTGTTCGAAGCCCGCTTCCTTATTAATAATTTTATAAAGAAAGGCGGGCAAGTATAGCAATTTTGCTAGGCTTCCTAGCGGAGCGTCCCAAAATTTCTCCGGCGAGCAGTTTTTTGCGCCACTTTTTCCGAAAAAAGTGGCAAAGATTTTTGACTTTTATGAACTACGGCATTAATTACTCAAATGGTTTTGATTTATCGGCGATAAGTTCTGTTTTTGACTGGCCGCTGATTATTTTTTACGCCGTCTTGGCGGTCGTTTTTTTAATTATTATATTAATCGCTTTAAAAATTATCAGAAATTATTTTGTCCGCAACCAATATTTGAATCAAACGGTTTTTTTAGTCAGATTACCAAAAGAACGGCCAGGCGAAGAAAATAAAGAGACGACCGTGCAGGATTTAAGAGAACAAATCGCGGTCGGCGAGGCGATTTTTACGAGTATTGGCGGCTCTAGAGCGCAACGCGGCATCAAGGCCTGGCTTTTTGGCCGGGAAGATCATTTTTCTTTTGAAATCGTGGCGCAAGACCGCAAAATTTATTTTTACGCCGTGGCGCCGGCAAGTTCCGCCCGTTATTTAGAGCAGCAAATCCACGCACATTATCCGGACGCCGTTGTCGAAGAAATGCCGGATTATAATATTTTTCAGCCGGACGCCAAAATTTTCGGAGAAATAATTGAAACTAAAAAAAGTTTTGTTTTTCCTTTGCGCACTTATAATAAAATGGAAACCGATCCAATGAATTCAATCGTTAATGTGATGAGTAAGTTGGAAAAAGACGAAGCCATGGCCATGCAATTGGTGGTGCGCTCGGCCAAATCATCCTGGCACAGAAAAATCTCAGCAATCATCCGCGAAGTAAATCATGGCAAAAAAATCGGCGAGGCTTTGAGCAACGGCGCTTTAAGCAAAACACTTTCCTTTATCGGTTCGGTGGCGCAGGAAGCCAAACCAAAAAACGAACAAGAAAAAACCGAAGCTAGAGCGCCGAAAAAAATATCCGCCATGGAAGAAGAAATGCTCAAAAATATGGAAGAGAAAAATTCCAAAGCCGGCTTGGATGTTAATTTGCGGATTTTGGTGAGCAGTAAAAAAGAGATGAACGGCAAAGCCTATCTTTTGAACATGGCCAACGCTTTCGCGGAATTTAATTATTACGAATACGGCAATATTTTCAAGCAAAAAAGAGCGCGCTGGCCCGGCGGCTTGATCCATGATTTTATTTATCGCCGCTTTAACGAGCGTCATAGTTTTTTGCTTAACACTGAAGAATTAACCGGCATTTTTCATTTTCCGCTTAAATCTTTGGAAACGCCGAATATCGCCTGGCTAACCGCTCGACAAGCTTCAGCTCCGGCCAACGCGCCGACCGAAGGAATTGTTTTGGGGAAGAATGTTTATCGCGGCGTAGAAAAAGAAATCCGCATCAAACGCGCCGACCGCCGCCGCCATTGTTATGTTATCGGCAAATCCGGCACGGGCAAATCAAAATTTATCGCCAGTCTCGCAATTCAGGATATTCAAAACGGCGAAGGCGTCTGCGTGATGGATCCGCACGGCGATTTGATCGAGGACGTGCTAAAACGCATCCCCCCCGAACGCGCCGAAGATGTGATTTTATTTTCGCCGGCCGATATTGAGAGGCCGATGGGTTTGAATTTAATCGAATTCGATCCGCGTTATCCGGAGCAAAAAACTTTCGTCATCAACGAGCTGATCAAAATTTTTGATAAATTGTATGATTTGAAAACGACCGGCGGCCCGATGTTTGAGCAATATATGCGCAACGCTTTATTATTGATCATGGCACACGTTGATTCCGGTTCGACTTTAATGGAGGTGCCAAGAGTTTTATCTGATCCGGAATTCCGCAAATTAAAATTAAATAATTGTTCGGATATTACCGTGGTTGATTTTTGGCGCAAGCAGGCGGAAAAAGCCGGCGGCGAAGCGGCTTTGGCCAATGTTGTGCCTTATGTGACGTCAAAATTAACGCAATTCGTTTCCAATGATATTATGCGCCCGATCATCGGGCAACAAAAAAGTTCCTTCAATTTGCGCGACATTATGGATAAGCAGAAAATTTTATTGGTCGATTTGTCCAAAGGCAAAATTGGCGACATGAACGCTTATTTGCTCGGTCTGATTTTGGTCGGCAAGATGCTGATGGCCGCTTTAAGCCGCGCTGACATGCCGGACACAGCCCGCAAAGATTTTTATTTATATATCGACGAATTCCAAAATTTCACCACTGATTCGATTAATACGATTTTGTCCGAAGCGCGCAAATACGGCTTAAATTTAATTATCGCTCATCAATATCTTGGCCAATTAGGCAAACAAGGCGAAGCGATCCGCTCGGCCGTTTTTGGCAATGTCGGCTCTTGGTTCACTTTCAAAATTGGCTCGGAAGACGCGGAAGTTTTAGCCAAAGAATATTCGCCGGTCTTTAATCAATTTGATTTAATTAATATTGAAGCTTACACCGCTTATGTGAAATTATTAATCGACAATACCGCCTCCCGCCCATTCTCGATGAAAACGATTTGGCCGCCGACCGGTGGAATTGACCGTCCGGAAATAGTGGAAAAAATAAAAACTTTAAGTCGTCTTAAATATGGTCGGGACCGGTCATTAGTTGAGGCGGAAATAAATAAAAGAATGACGCTGTTTTAAAATTACTATTGACAATTATTTTTATTATGTTAAACTTAAGTTAATCTTAAAGTTAACTTAATTTTAACAATAATATGCAAAACATAGTAGCACTAAAAGACTTGCGGGAAAATATGGAAAAATACGCGGCCAAGATTGCGCAAGGCGGTTCTTTTATTGTATTTAAAAAATCTCGGCCGATTTTTAAAATTTCTCCGGTAGACGAAGGAAACTGGGAGGAAGTCGTTGATTTTACCAAAATCAGAAAAGGTGGAGTTGATATTAAGGAAATTTTATCTAGAATATAATGGACAGGATAAAAAAGGCTTTAAACAAATTGTCTGCGGAAGAAAGAGAAAAGGTCGAAGAAATTTTGGATAAATTAATTTCCAAACAGCTGGCCGGCTTGAATTTGAAGAAATTAAAAGGCCGCGATGATGTTTATCGGGTTAGGAGCGGGCAAATAAGAATTATTTATCGCCAGCTCGGCGATAAAATCTTTGTTTTAGCGATTGAACGGCGCAACGATAATACTTATAATTTATAAATTTTATAAGAGTTGCTAATTTGGATGATTTTTAAAAATTTATCTTCGTGCATATTAAAGCCCTTGAACAAAGGGCTTTTTTAGTTTATTATATAGACATAAAATAAAGATAAAAACTTCACCCAGGCGGGTGATCACCCTCTGGGTGAAAACAAAATAAATATATGCCAAATTTCGATTATAATGGCGATTTTTCGACTGACGACCAGGATTTGAAAGAAAATGACGGAAATATAGAAGAAGATTTGGAATCCGCCTCCGCTGAAGCTTCCCCCTTCACTAAAGCTACGGGGGACGAGGAAGAATTGAAAGAAGACGATGATTTAGAAAGTGAGGCAATAATTTCCAAGGCGAAAATAATTTTAGCCAGAAAATTTTTAAATAATATTCAGGAAAATATCGAACAGCTTTCGGCTTTATTGGGTGGTTTGCTTGATGACGGCGATGAAGAGCGCATCGGCTTGAGCGCGATTGAAGAAAATTTATCCGCCGAAGACGAAAGCGGCGGTCGGATTATAGAGGGAGTTTTTAACGGCGAAAATATGATCGGCCCAGACGGCCACGAGTACGCCGTGCCGGCCAATTACGCTTCCAAATCAAAATTAGTGGAAGGTGATATGCTGAAATTGACGATAACCGGTAATGGAATTTTCCGCTACAAGCAAACCAAACCGGTTGAAAGAAAGCGCGTCATCGGCAAATTGGAAAAAGACAGCAATGGCAATTATCAAGTCAGCGCTGAACATAAAAAATTCCGCGTCATCACCGCGAGTATTACATATTATAAGGGTGTTTCGGGCGACAAAGTCGTAATCCTTGTTCCGGTCGCCGGCGATAGCGGCTGGGCGGCGGTGGAAAATGTTATTAAGTCAAAATGAAAATCTCAAAATGTAAAATTATTTTATATTAATCTCGTCAGAGTCCGTCAATACGAGATTGTGACGAAGCCAAAATTTTTATGAATAAAAAAATTCTGATCGCCATTGTTCCAGCCTTATTGCTTCTATCAGGATGCCAATCAAATTCAACACCAAGTCAAACTTTAAAAACTTATGAGAGCGCCAAATACGGTCTGTCTTTTCAATATCCTTCGAATTGGAATGTTTATGATTATGAAAATGGAAATACGAATTTAATGGGTATTACCATTAGCCCTGAAAGTGAAAAAACATTATTGAGCAAGGAAGACTCGGTTAAAGTTAATATAACGTCTTTCAGTACGGGGACGGCTGATAAAAACGAAAAGGATAAGGAAAAGATACTTACGGATTCGTGGAGAAAAATGAATAATACTTTTAGTAATGCTACAAATGCTAAAGTTTCAGAAGAAAAACAAATTGTAATTGATAATAAAAAAGTAATTAAAGTTGATGCTAAAAATGCGAGATTAGGGAAGTCTTGCGCGTCGCCTGATTTTAGGAATTGTGTTTTGGCAAATGGATCAATATATTTCTTTTTTCACAATGGTCGAGGATTTAAAGCTGGGTACAATTACCCGATTGAAAAGGAAAAAGATTATACAAGCGTTCTAGAACAAATAATGTTAAGTTTAAAATTTAAATAATAATAAATTTTTCGCGAATCGGAATATTCTAATGAATCGTTAAAAAGTTCGGCTGAAGAAATTCGAGCTTTCTACAAAATAGATCCCTCGCGCGGCGCTCGGGATGACAAAAATGGGGAGGATAATAAAAAAGAGGAGTCAAGATAATCAAGATAATAAGGTTCAATAAAAATAAATCCAATGGCCACGTTATACAACAAATACCGTCCGCAGACTTTCGAAGAAGCTGTCGGACAAAATCATATTAAGATCACTCTGCAAAACGAGATCGGCACGGGCAAAACCGCCCATGCCTATCTTTTTTGCGGCCCGCGCGCGGTTGGTAAAACTACTTTCGCTCGTTTACTCGCCAAAGCAGTTAATTGTTTGAATAGAAAAGAAGGCAAATTCGAGCCTTGCGGAAAATGTGATTCTTGCTTGGAAATAACCGCCGGCCGCAGTTTAGATATTATCGAAATCGATGCCGCCTCGCACACCGGCGTGGACAATGTCCGTGAAAATATTATCGCCTCGGCCCGCGTGACGCCGGCTAAATATAAATATAAAGTTTTCATCATCGATGAAGTACACATGCTTTCCATTTCGGCTTTTAATGCTTTATTAAAATTAATTGAAGAGCCGCCAACGCATGTTATTTTTATTCTCTGCACCACGGAAATCCACAAAGTTCCGGCCACGATAATTTCTCGCTGTGAACGTTTTGATTTTCGCCGTATTAACATTGAAGACACGGTTAAAAAATTAACTTATATAATTAGAGAAGAGGGGATTAAAGTGGAAAAAGATATTTTAGAGGCGATTGCTCGCCATGCCGAAGGCCATATGCGTGACGCCGAAAGCCTTTTGGGGCAACTGGTTTCCATTTCCGGCAAAGAAATCACCCGCGCCGAAGCGGATTTGGTCATTCCGCGGTCTGATATTGCCGAGATCGTTAAATTTTTGGAAGCGCTAAGCAAAAAAGACGCGGCCGGTGGTATTGCTTTGGTTAATAAATTATTAGACGACGGCGTTGATTTGGAAAGATTTGCCGGCGACTTAATTGAAGTGTTAAGAAAAATACTTTTGGCAAAAATAAATCCAAGCTTGGGCGAGCGTTTGGGACTTGATATTGGCGAAAGTTTTGAAATAAAAATAAATGATTTAAAGCAAGGATTGGAAATCAATCAGCTGATAATTTTCTTGGAAAAATTCACCGAGGCGAGAAATGAAATGAAAAATAGTTTTATAATTCAATTGCCAATAGAGCTGGCGATCGCGGAATTATGTTTGGAAGCCGCCAAAGTTGCGCCGAAAATAAATGCTGCGCCGATCAATCCGGGATTAAATTTTTCTGCACCGAAAAATTCTGAAACAATAAAAAATGATTCGATAAAGCAAGACTTGCCGCCGCCAAATTTTATCGCCGGCGATATTAATAAAGAAAAAATTCTTGCCCGCTGGTCTGAGGTTTTGGCAAAAATAAAAAAGCAAAATCATTCTTTATCCTTCATTTTACATCAATGCCTGCCGCGCGATCTGTCCGGCAATAAAATTTGCTTAGCTTTCAAATACAAATTCCACAAAGATCGTATCAATGAAGCGAAAATGCGGGAAATCGTGCAAAATGTTTTGCTGGAAGTTTACGGCGCGCAATTATTAATTGAGGCGGTAATTGATGAAGATATGGAAATTAAAGAAAACGGTAATGATTCTGGTGTTGGTAACGCTGCCGTTCCGGAAATAGAAATAATCGCCGAGACTGAAACACTTGACAATGTTGCGCCAAATGGTAATGATATGATGAGCGACCTGCTAAAAACCTTCGGCGGAAAAATAATCGGCTAAGAAATCGCGCCTTCACCGTCGCAGTTCGAAATGATAATGTGGCGAAACCAATCAAATCGAAAATCTGAAATCTCAAATCGTAAATCGTTTTCGGGGATCGTCCAATGGTAGGACAACAGACTCTGGATCTGTTTATCTTGGTTCGAATCCAAGTCCCCGAGCATACATTATTAACTAACTTTTTTATATGGCGACAAGATTGGGCGCTATCGGCGTCAGACAAAAATCACATTCTCACAAAACAAAAAAGCGTTTGGAAATCAAGCGTTTAATGCTGGAGAAAAAAGCGGCTAAAAAGAAGAAATAAAATTTTAAGAACACTGCCGCGCGCGGTGTTCTTAGTTTCAGCCATGTTTAGACTTAATGAAAAAGAATCGGCAATTTTAAAAAAATTGTCCACGCCCGTAAAAATTCAAGATTTTTTGGATTCCTTGCCGAGAAATTGTGAGAAAAACGGTGATACTTGTCTGTCGCCTAGAGGTGTTTTGCGCGAGAAAAAAGCGCATTGCATTGAAGCCGCACTTTTGGCCGCCGCCGCTTTGTGGTTTCACGGCGAAGAACCGTTAGTGATGGATTTTCGCGCGTCAAAAGAAGATTATGATCATGTTGTCGCCTTGTATAAAATAAACGGTTATTGGGGCGCGATCAGTAAGACTAATCATGTCGGTTTGCGCTGGCGCGATCCGGTTTACAAAACCATTCGTGAATTGGCTATGTCGTATTTTCATGAATATCTGCACGACACAACGCATAAAAAAACTTTGCGCGAATATTCTCGGCCGATCAATTTAAAAAAATTCGGCGTCGAATGGATTACGGTTGAAGAAAATTTATTCGACCTTGCCCAAAAAATAGACGATGCGTTTCATTTTCCAATCGCGCCGAAAAAAAATCTACGTTTAATTCGTCCGGCCGACAAAATGGAACGTAAAGCAAATAAATTAGTCGAGTGGAGAAAAAAGGATCCGCGCACTTGAAAATGAAAGGTTTTTTTATTCCCTCTAAATATGCTATAATTGATTTATAACTAATTTACTTTTAATCTTATGCCATTAATAAATTGGGAGGAAAATTTTTCAGTCGGCGTTAGAGAGATTGACGAACAGCACCAAAAAATGATCGGAATCTTGAATGAACTTTATAAGATGGTGGAAAACAATAATTATAGCGCCGAAGAAACCGGTAAGATTTTACAAGAACTTGCCGATTATGAGGATTATCATTTTTCCACCGAAGAAAAATATTTTAAACAATTCCGATATGACAAGACCGTGGAGCATGTTCAGCTGCACGACGATTATCGGAAAAGAGTGGCTGAATTTAAAAAGCAGTACAATTCCGAACCAAGCAATAATATCCTTTCTGATTTGTCTGTTTTTCTGAACGGTTGGTGGATTTGGCACATAAATAATACCGATAAAGAATATACGCAATGTTTTCATGATCACGGATTGAGTTAATAAAAATGCCAACAAAAAATCAGCTCTGGCTAATGGCTGATTTTTTTATTCTATTTTTATTATTTTATATTCAACGATTTTGTCTTTTAATTTTATTGCAACCGTTTCACCGACGCGGCGGCCAAGCAGTGCCGAACCAAGCGGGGAAGAGCGGGAGATGATGCCGGCGGCCGGATCGGTTTCGGTTGAGCCGAGAATTAGAAAAGTTTTTTTCTTGCCGGCCGTTTCGACGGCGACAGAATTTCCCAGTCCAATAGTCTCACAATTTTTATTCGGTTCGATTATTTCAGCGTGAGCGAGCTGATCTTCAATATCAATCATTGCTTGATTCAATCCGCGTAAGCGTCCTTTAGCGATTTGATAAGCAGCGTTTTCGGAAAAATCGCCCATGGCAGCCAGTCGTTTTACTTCCGCGGCTAACGGCGGGCGGATTTTTTTCATGCGGACAAGATCAGCAGTCAGTTCGTCGAACTTCGCCTTGGTCATTCGCGGATCAGGTTTACCGCGCAAATATTTATCAGCTTTTCTGATTGGTACTCTCATAATTTCATTTTTTCAAAAGCAAAAGTGCCGATGACGATAGTGATAGCGGCAAAAAT